>Ga0209922_100102_pt1 | contig 285830 bp, 261 predicted proteins | sample ThiBiot_500_biof_FD_183946 | JGI IMG/M metagenome (GOLD analysis project Ga0209922, IMG submission 183946) | Wastewater bioreactor microbial communities from Cape Town, South Africa - Thiocy_expt_500_biof (SPAdes) | ecosystem: Engineered > Bioreactor > Thiocyanate-remediating >... | reverse complement strand
ACGAGCCCAAAACTCATCCGATACCTTCCAGCTTGCCAAACGTTGCGCCATTTTCCAGGACTCCTCAACCAAAGCGTCATGGTCGGTGAATCCGGTAAATTTGGCAAGTTATTTGTGGATAAACTCTTAAGGTGGTGCAATCCTGGCTCGGTTACCGCATGAAGAACCGCAAAGGGAAAAAATCCTCTCCGCTTGACGATATCACGCCCACCAATTGGCCGCCTGAGTTTACTTCAGAATTGCTACGCCTGCTGCATCTTCTCGAAGAAACGCTGGAAATTTATCCGAAACAAGAGGCATTGCTGGAGCAAATCATTGCAGCTCCGTTATTGAATGCAGATCAATTAGGAACACCTCCCGACGAGTATTGCCGGCCGGCCACGATTAACGGAACGCAACGTCCTCTTGAAATTTGATAAGTTGCTATTAATGAGTCGCTTGTAGACTTTTCCATGGCAACGCTCGCAGCACCTTATATATAGGGTAAGAGCATGCTGCTCGATGGAGACATTAATCCGCATCAGCCACCCCTCGCCCCATATAGGGCGAGGCTCCCGGCGCTACAATCATATCGATATCATTCGACACCGTTGATCAATTGCAGGCAGCGACGCTCTGAATCCGGTTCTGCGGTCCCGGCGCAACGCCGTCGGGGTTGGCATGCAAGTATGCTTCGAGCGCGTCCAGATCGACATCGCCGCCCAACTTGGTGCCCAGGTTGAATACGCCGTAGTTGTCGCCGCCGCTAGCCAGGAACGAATTCATGGTCACCCGGTAACTTGCTGCTTTATCGATGGGAATGCCATTGAGTTTCAGCGATCCGTCGCAAACGTAGCTTGCGCCGAGCGGGCTCGCGTTCGGCTGGAAAGTGTGCTGATAGGTGAAGCCATTGGAAATTTGCAGAGTACGGCCGCCATCGGCAAATTGACCAATGGCCCATTGCTGATTGAGCAAATTATAAAGTTGCTGGCCGGTGAGGGTTTTTACCGTCAGGCTGTTGCCGAAGGGCTGCACGGTAAATGCTTCGCCATACGTGACATTGCCGTCGCCTTCGCCAGCGGCGCTCTCCGCGTAGGTCAGATTGGCGCGGAGAGCGCATTGTAGTTGGCGACGATGGTGCTGATCTCCGCCACGGGCTGGATGGGGTCGCCGGCTTGCAGCACGTTGTCGCGATCTACCAGCTTGTTTAGGGCGTTGACAGCGACAACGTCCTTGGTGCTGGTATCCAGGGTCAGATCGATTTGGGTGAGCAGGCGGCTGAATGCACCGGCGCTGGTGACCGGGATGGCGCGGCCATTGCTGTTTGGCAGAGCGCAATTGTATGCCTGATGGGTATGGCCGGAAATGACCAGGTCCACCGCATCGTCGAGCCGCTTGACGATGTCGACGATGGGCCCCGAAATGCCGTCGCAGCCGTTGATGCTGCCGGTTGCCAGTCCGCCTTCGTGGATCAGCACGACAACGGCGTGGATATCGTCATGTTTTAGCTTGCCGATCAACTGATTGACAGTGTCCGCTTCGTCCTTGAATGCCAAGCCGGCGACACCGGCAGGAGTAACGATGCTCGGTGTGCCTTCCAGGGTCATCCCGATGAAAGCGATGCGATTACCCTTGAAGTTTTTTACGCCATAAGCAGGAAACAGGGTTTTACCGCTGGCGACATCCACCACGTTGGCAGCAAGGAATTCAAACTTGGCGCCCTCGAACGGATAGGGGGTGCCGACGCTGTTGCCCTGGCAGCTATTGGCATCGGTAGGATGGCAGCCTCCGTTCTGCATGCGCAGCAGTTCTTCGCGGCCTTCGTCGAATTCATGGTTGCCCACGGCGTTGAACTCCAGGCCGAGGCGGTTCATGGTTTCGATCGTGGGCTCATCATGGAACAGCGCCGAATTGAGCGGACTGGCGCCGATCAGGTCCCCTGCGGACACCACCACGCTGTTGGGAGCGCTGGCCTTGAGCTGCCGCACCAGACCAGCCATGTAATCCACGCCGCCAGCAGGCGTGCGGGCGGGAATGCCATCCACCACACTGGTGAAGTTCAGGTTGGCTCCATCAATGTTGCCATGGAAGTCGTTGAAGGCGATCATGCGTACCTTCAGGGTCTTGCCGACGTCGGATCGCGCGCCGGCTGCCAGTAGCGCGCCGGCTTCTTTCGGGCTGAGCGCTCTTTGCAGAGTCCATTCGCCTGCCTGTTTCGAGAGGCGAGCGACGAATTCGCCATGATTGCCGTAGTTGGCGCCCTCCGCTTCGGTGTCGATGATCAGATCGTTCAGGCACGTTCCCCCGACGGCTTTATTTGCTACCGAAGTAGCGATCTGCGAGGGGCCTTCCCCGATAACGACATTGCCAGTGCAATTTGCGGCAGCCGCACCAGCCAGGGCCAGCCCTGTCAGGGCAACCAGGGGCTTCAAGATGGAAATCATCGGGTTTGTCTCCAGTAGGGGGTTTATTTGGTGTATGGGAAGCATGACTGCATGGCTTTCAGCGGCGATCGCCCGGCCATTTCGGCCGAGCGGGTTCGCCCGGATACCGCCGGCGATGTCCGGAAAGCAGCGTGACCACTTATCAATGGCCGCGGCCGGAGTGTCCTTCGCGGACTTCACACCGATTGGCCGTAGCTTCGCTTTGCGAGTGGCGATGACGCTTGAAGCCGGGAATCGGCTTCGCAAGGCGGATCTTCAGCAGTTCGGTATTGTCTGATGCCAGTTCGCGGCCGCCGCCATAGGGGAAGTTGTTGTCATTGATCACCAGCAGGGTTTCGGAATCGAGGATCAATAAATCCTCGATCGTTACGTATGGGAAGGTGAATGTCGTCTTTCCGTCGTGGTTCAGGTCGTCCGGGTCGGCGATATTCATCAGATCCACTACCTCGGTCTTTTCGAGCGTGCCGGCGCTGGTAACGTTTCTGAGGTCGATCATGAATATTTTCTTGAAGGGCGTTCCGCTGGTTGCGGTATCGCCATTACGTTCTATGATCAGGAAACGGTAATCGTCGATGGCAGTCATGTCGCCTATGGCGTTGCGTTCCGAGTCCAGCGGATAGGCGTAGCCGGCCCCGGTATAGGCCTCGTCGTCGATATCGAACTCGTTGATGCGCAGCGTCCCGGCTGGATCGCCAGTAACGGTTTTTTCCAGCAGGGTATACAGCTTGTCGCCCCGCTCGTTGATCGCCATGCCTTCGAATCCGCCAGAGCTGCCAAGATTGGCAGTGGCAGTGCCAGCGACGACATCCTTGTGCTGGGGAGCGTAGACGCCCGGCAGCGAAATCTCGTTGCGTAAAACAGTGCCGGACATATCGGTCTTGATAAGGTAAGGCCCAAACTCGTCACCAAACCAGAGATGGCAGTTTTTGTCGCGGCGGACCGACTCGGTGTCCAGATCGGCGCCAGTCAAAAGGCGCCCAAACCGGATGTCCGGATCGACAACCGGTTTGCCGGTATCGTTGTAGTAATTCTCCAGATCGGCTTGAATCGGGATTTCGAGCTTGTGATTGGTATCATTGAGCGTGATCCGGCTGGGGTTGGAAAACCTGTGCAATTCCGTGCCCAGCGTGAAGTCTGCGGCGGAAACGGTGCCAGTGCCGCCGGATACGGTTCTGAAGTCCGGCTTCAAAGCGTACATGCGTAGCAACGTGTCGGCGGAATTGGCCTGGGCGCCGAATCCATTGTCAGTCATCACCAGGAAGGTATCCTTTCCGGGACCCTCCAGGACGGCCGAAAAACCCTGAACCGGTTGCCGGTCGGCGTACGGGGGGAGATTGGTCCCGTAAGGATTGGCGCTGGCAAACTGACCCGAAGTCGGGCCATCGGCAAAGGTGGCTGCGGGAAGCATGGCCCAGCCGACCAGCTTGCTGTCGGCAGCCGTCGCCGGCATGGCGAGGATGATGGCAACGATAGCGAGAAGGGGTTTGATGGCGGTTTTCATGTCTGATCATCTCCATGGGGTATGTCGCAGTCAAAGCGAGAGAAACGGATCAGCAGTTATCTGGCAACCCCCTTTTTGAACGGGACATCCGGAATACCAGCCAGATCGATCTGGCCTGCTTTATTTCTTCCGTCCTTCCACTTCTGCTGCTATCGGAAATCGGAAGCCGCGATTAGGGCTGGAAAAAGCATAAAGGGCAAACATGACATGACGCCGAGCAGCTTGCGCATGGGTCTGGTTCGAAAAGACTATGGGCAGCATCTGCCCTATTTACTCTTGTCCCCGCAGCAGTTTGGCGTATTACATATTCCTAATACTTCATATCCTGTCAGCAATTCCCTACATATTTGCGCTTTTCTTTTTGATACGCTTTTTGATCATCAGAAAGATCGGATGGACAACAGGTGAACTCGGCCAAAGGATAGAGTGTTTCCCCGAACTCTCCGTTTGCGCCACCGGTTCGACGAGCACAAGAAAGCAACCTGCAAATGAAGGTTCCAGAAGGGAGATATCAAAGTGACCAGCTACAGATCAGCTCCGGTTTATAACGTTTCACAAAAAAGTAACAGCAAAAAGCAAAGAGATCATGCCAGTGTCTGGATAGCGTTTCTGGCAGTTTTGATGATCGCTTGCCTGTCTTCAATACAGATGGCAAGCGCCGACGATTTCAAACTCCCGAGGGGACCGAAGTACCAGGTCGACGAGACCAAGTGGATGACTGTTGGCATGGGGTTTCGCGGTTCGGGTGTGTGGGCGCAGAATCGCGACTACAATGGCTTCTTCAGCATAGACAATGCTCGTTTGTATTTAAACGGGCAGGTTCACGAGTATGTCAAGTTTGAGATCAATACCGAGTGTTTTTTCTGTAACAACCAGGGGCCCAACGATAATCCGAAAATGTCCTACAATATTCTGGACGCCATTGGAAAAGTCGAGATCAACCGTTACGTGAATTTCTGGGGTGGCCGTATGCTGGTCCCCACGGAGCGTGGCGAGTTAAGCGGTCCTTTCTTCCAGGCGACGCATGACGCCTTCAAAACGCCATTTTTCTCCCAGGACTTCAGCACCAAGTTCGGCAGCGGCGGAGCAGGCCGCTATGGTCGTGACGACGGCGGCACCTTTTGGGGAAGCCTGGAGCCCGGGTTCATCAAGGGCACGCTGGGTTACGCCGTTGGCGTATATCGCGGCCTGCAGTCGTCTACCACCCTTGGCCCTAACCAGGGAAACGACGTATTGTGGGCAGGACGGTTTACCTATAACTTCCTGAACCCGGAAAAGAACCCGGGGTATTACACCAGCAGCACCTATTTTGGCAAGGCCGGCGATATCCTGGCGCTGGCGTTTGGCGCATCCTATCAAAGGAACGGCGCCGGATCGTTCGCCAACCGCAGCGACTTCCTGGGTCTGGTAGGGGACGCGCTTTTTGAAAAGGTGTTGCCCAGGAACCTGGGGGTCGTTACCTTCAACGGCGAATATAAGCAATTCTATGCCAATTACAATACCGCCGCATTCGCCGACCCGGGTTGTTTCTGCATGTTCGATGGCAAGTCATGGACAGTCACGGGCCTTTATCTGATTCCCGTCAAGGTGGGCATCGGAAAGTTCCAGCCGTATGGCAGATTCACCAGCATCCAGCCTAACCACAGCAGCAACCGAGAGGAGATCGAGGGCGGGGTCAACTACATCATAGACGGGTTCAACGCGCGTATCTCCGCCTATTACCAGCATGGCGACCTGTATACCAAAGGCTTGAACTACGCGCCTGACGTGACAGGCAACAAAGTGGATGTTTTCAAATTGTCGTTTCAGCTACAGATGTAGTTTCTCCAGTTCCGGTGAGAATGCGTGAATGCCAGGCAGATGTTTGCTTCTCGGAATGACATGAGCCGCTGCTTGTACGTTAAGCGGCTGTTTGGAAATGTTTCCTGAACCGCTAAATAAAAAATTAAAAAATGCAATCTGGCAATAATCAGAAAGATGCTGAAAGCAGGCGGAACCGGAACGCTGGCGCTTCGGTTCATCGTTTATATCCCATGGCCCACTCCATGGGTCCCCGGTTACCGGAGCCCGACAAGCCGCTTCGGGCCCGGCTATCTCTCGATTTTCAGCACGATGCGGGTAAAACACGTCTTGTCGGTAAAGATCATTTCGGTCCATTGCTGGTGCAGAAGCCTTTTTACCCGGATGGCCCGGATATGTGCCAGGCCGTGATCATCCACCCTCCCGGTGGAGTGGTCGGGGGAGACAATCTCGAAATAGCGGTGAAGGCCGGAAGGTTGGCAAACGCGCAAATCACGACGCCGGGAGCGGCAAAATGGTACAAGGCCAACGGTCATGTGTCGCAACAGGGTATAAAACTCGATATAGGAGCGGGCGGTGCGCTTGAGTGGGTGCCACAGGAAACCATCTTTTTCGATAACGTTCATGTCGAGCTCGACCATCAGGTTTTACTGCAAAAGGAAGCAAGCTATATCGGCTGCGAAATTCTCTGCTTTGGGCGCACTGCTTCGGGCGAATCTTTTACAGATGGGCAGATTGCACAGCGGACCAGCATACGTCGGGATGGAAAACTGATTTGGTTCGAGCAGATCCGGCTCCGGGGAGGAAGTCCTGCAATGAAAAACCCCTTGGGGCTGGGAGGGCATACCATATGCGCAACACTGATTGCGGTGGGGAAACCGGTACCCGCCGAACTGCTGAATGAAGCCCGTGAGAATGCGGTCGAAATCTCGGACCGCAGAGGGGATTTCGGTATCTCGCAGTTGACCTCGCTTGTTGTGGCTCGTTACCTTGGCAATTCCAGCGAAATCGCAAGACGGGTGATGCTCAACAGTTGGGGATTGATTCGACCGGCGATGCTCGGCCGTCAGGCGATGGTGCCGCGCATGTGGAACACATGATGGGCCCCCGAGGGCACTATCATTCTTGAAGCGGGCTCCGGGCAACCGTTAACGCGCAGCCAAGGCGTTGGGAGCTCAAAAAACATTAACTAACCGAGGAGGAAACAATGGACCTGACACCAAGAGAGAAAGACAAGCTGCTGATCTTCACAGCCGGCCTGCTGGCTGAACGGCGCAAGGCGCGAGGCCTCAAGCTGAACTATCCTGAAGCGGTGGCGCTGATCACCTGTGCGGTACTCGAGGGTGCGCGCGACGGCCACTCCGTAGCGGAACTCATGGCGGAAGGCACGCGCGTTCTGAGCCGAGGCGAAGTCATGGAAGGTGTTCCTGAAATGATTCCTGATATTCAGGTCGAGGCGACGTTCCCGGATGGCACCAAGCTGGTGACCGTACATAACCCCATTCCTTAGATCAGGAGACCAAGATGGCCAGACTACCATTAATTCCAGGCGAAATATTCGTACAAGCCGGCGATATCGAATTGAATGCCGGCAGAAAAACCAAGACACTCAAGGCCTCCAACGGCGGAGACCGGCCGATACAGATCGGATCACATTTTCATTTTTACGAAGTCAATTCCGCCATGCAGTTTGATCGCGAGGCAGCGTATGGCATGCGCCTGAATATCATGGCGGGCACCGCTGTGCGTTTCGAACCAGGCCAGGAACGGACCGTTGAGCTGGTGGAGCTATCCGGAGACCGCACGGTGTATGGATTCAACCAAAAAGTAATGGGAAAACTGAAATAACACTGCGCGCGAAGCCAATAACCTAGAGAGGAGCAGAAAATGACATTTAAAATTTCCCGTCAGACATATGTCGAAATGATGGGGCCTACTACCGGCGATCGCATTCGTCTCGCGGATACCGAGCTTTTTGTTGAAATCGAGAAGGATTTCACCACGTATGGTGAAGAAGTGAAGTTCGGCGGCGGAAAAGTGATCCGGGACGGCATGGGCCAGTCGCAGCGCAATCATGCGGATGTGATGGACACGGTTATCACCAATGCCGTCATCATCGACCACTGGGGGATCGTCAAGGCCGATGTCGGCCTGAAAGACGGCAGGATTGCGGGAATCGGCAAGGCCGGGAATCCGGATATTCAGCCCAATGTGACCATGGCCATCGGCGCCGCCACCGAGATCATCGCAGGCGAAGGATCCATACTCACCGCGGGTGGCATCGACAGCCATATTCACTTCATCTGTCCTCAACAAGCTGAAGATGCCATGATGAATGGCATTACCACCATGCTGGGCGGCGGCACGGGTCCGGCGGTGGGCACAGCGGCGACCACCTGCACTCCCGGACCCTGGCACATCCACTCCATGCTGAGAGCATCCGACGGCATGGTAATGAATACGGGTTTTTTCGGAAAGGGGAATGTCAGTCTGCCAACACCGAATGAGGAGCAGATCCTGGCGGGCGCATGCGGGCTGAAACTGCATGAAGACTGGGGCACCACGTATGCCGCCATCGACAATTGCCTGTCCGTAGCCGATAAATACGATATTCAGGTCGCCATCCACACGGATACGATCAATGAAGGCGGCTACCTCGAGAACACCGTTGCCGCCATGAAGGATCGCACCATCCACACCTTCCATACCGAAGGCGCGGGCGGCGGCCATGCTCCGGACATCATCGCGGTGGTAGGGCTGGATAATGTCCTGCCGTCATCCACCAATCCGACCCGGCCCTATACCGTCAATACCCTGGACGAGCATCTGGATATGCTAATGGTGTGCCACCACCTGCACGCCAATATTCCCGAAGATCTTGCTTTCGCCGAATCCCGCATCCGGAAAGAGACCATCGCAGCGGAGGATATTCTGCACGATATGGGCGCCATCTCCATGATGTCATCGGACTCCCAGGCAATGGGGCGCATCGGTGAGGTGGTGCTGCGGACCTGGCAAACGGCGCATAAGATGAAAATCCAGCGCGGCACCCTGCAGGAGGACAAGGCCAAGCACGACAACTTCCGCGTGAAACGCTACATCGCCAAATACACCATTAATCCCGCCATTACGCATGGGGTCTCGCACGTGATCGGCTCGGTCGAAGTGGGCAAGTATGCCGATCTTGTCCTTTGGAGGCCTGCCTTCTTTGGCATCAAGCCATCCATGATACTGAAAGGTGGCATGATTACCGCAGCATTGATGGGTGATCCGAACGCGTCGATTCCGACGCCTCAACCGGTGCATTACCGCTATATGTTCGGGGGATACGGGGGCGGCATCAAGACCTCCTGTTTCACGTTTACCTCGCAGGCTGCGCTAGATGCAGGTTTGGTGGACCAGTTGAAACTGGACAAAAACCTCATTGCGGTCAAGAACACGCGCAATCTTCGCAAGAAGGACATGATTCATAACGGCGCAACTCCCAAAATGGAAGTCGATCCGGAAACCTATGAAGTTCGTGCGGATGGGCAACTCCTCACCTGTGGGGCAGAGGATGTTCTCCCCATGGCGCAGCGCTACTTCCTGTTCTGAGATCCTCAAATGCTCATATTGAACTCAAAAATAGAGCATGCGGACGCGGTTTTCGCGCGGCTCGTACTTCCCTACGAGCTTCGCGAAAACAGCCGGCTGCGGACGGCGCTTCCCTCGGGAGAAGAGGTAGCCATTTTTACGGCCCGGGGTACTGTGCTGCGCCATAATGACTTGCTCAAGGGAGATGACGGCCGGATAGTCCAGATCGTGGCGGCGGAAGAACCGACATACCGGGTAGTTTGCGATACGCCGCACAACCTGCTTCGGTGCGCGTTTCATCTTGGCAACCGCCATACCCAGACCGAGGTAGGCGATGGTTTTCTGCGCATTTACCAGGACAGCGTGCTGAAGGAAATGCTGGAAGGCCTCGGCGCCACCGTGGTGGAGGAAAGTGCGCGGTTCGAGCCGGAAGCGGGTGCATATAGCGGCGGCGTCCACCACCATCACCATGATGGGGATAGTCATAGCCATAGCCATGCCCATGGTCCGCTGGCGCCGATCCCGAAGTACCAGAAAATCCATCGGCCCTCGGACCAGCATTCCTGAAGCAGGACATGACCGCGATGCACGATACATCACTGCTACGTCTGCTGCAACTCGCGAGCCCATCGCTGCCGATCGGGGCGTACACCTATTCCCAGGGACTGGAAGCAGCTATCGAGGCGGAAACGATTACCGGCGAAAGCTCTGCGCGCGACTGGATCATCGAGTCGCTGGGAATAGTTGGAGATTTCGAGGCTCCCATTCTATGGCGCCTGCTGGAGGGATTCGCTGCTCGCGACGCGGAAACGGTCACGTTCTGGACAGAGCGTTTCGTGGCTGCCCGGGATACCGCTGAATTCCGGGCGGAAACCATCCAGATGGGATATTCGCTCAGTAAGCTGATAGTGGAGCTCAGGATTGCCGATCCTGAACTGCTTGAAATCCTGGAATGCCAGCCGGAGATACCTCTGCCAACCGCTTTTGCCTGCGCTGCCGAGGCTCTCGGCGTTCCGCACGAAGCCGCGTTGCTGGGAATGCTGTTTTCAATGATCGAGAACCAGGTGCTGGCATGCGTGAAGTCCGTACCGCTTGGCCAGGTTTCCGGCCAGCGTTTGCTGCTTTCACTGCACCCCGTAATTGAAGAGACGATGCGGCATGCGCAGTGCCTTGGCGATGATGAGTTGTCCAACTGGGCTCCGGGATTATCGGTTCTATCCATGCAGCACGAAGTGCAGTACAGCCGTATTTTCCGATCCTGACGGGATCGCCCAACAGAACAATTTGGAATATAAAGATGAAAAAGACTTCAAATCCTTTACGTGTCGGAATAGGCGGCCCCGTGGGATCGGGGAAAACCGCTTTGTGCGAAGCGCTGAGCAAGAAAATGCGTGATCGCTACGAAATGGCCGTCATCACCAATGATATCTATACCAAGGAGGATATGGAGATTTTGTTGCGCGCCCATGCATTGCCGCCGGAGCGCCTGATGGGTGTGGAAACAGGCGGCTGCCCGCATACCGCAATCAGGGAAGATGCATCGATCAATCTCGAAGCCATTGCCCGCATGACTGCCGATTTTCCTGATCTCGATCTGATCCTGGTCGAATCCGGCGGCGATAACCTCGCATCGACCTTCAGTCCGGAGCTTTCCGATTTGACCATATACGTCATAGATGTTGCTGCCGGAGAAAAGATACCCCGCAAAGGCGGCCCTGGCATTACGCGCTCCGCCCTGCTCGTCATCAACAAGATCGATCTGGCGCCTCATGTCGGCGCCAGTCTGGAGGTAATGGACCGGGATGCGAAAAGAATGCGGGGCGATCGGCCGTTTGTTTTTACCAATCTCCGTACTGGGGAAGGTGTCGATCAAATCGTCGATTTCATCATTAAAAAAGGACTGCTGGACGAAGTGAGGGCACAAAAGGCTGCGCAGCATTGACAATTTGCAGGCAAAACAGAGGGCGGGTCGATATCGGACCGGCACCTCGGGTTTCGCGGGTTTCAGGCATGACCTGCCTACCACCATAAAAAACGTCAGAGAAAAAAATTGGAGTCAATCATGGACTGGTCATTAAAAATCGACAGCGCTCTTCCTCGCCCTCTACGCGTCATTCTCCGGGGAGTCGGCCAGGTATTCTTCTGTTGCAATGCGGTTACTGGCTTCATTTTTCTGATCGCGCTTTTCATTGGAGGAGTAACAGCCGGATTAGCTGCAACCGTGGGTGTAATAAGCAGTACCACTGCCGCCTATCTCATGGGATTCTCCGAAGACGATATCGACGCTGGGTTATATGGATTCAATGGAACGCTGGTGGGGCCCTGCCTTTTTTTGTTTCTGGAGCACTCGCCGCAACTGTGGCTGTATGTTGTGCTTGCATCGATACTTTCGACTGTCGTGCTGGCGGCGTTGATGCGGATACTTCATCCTTATAATGTTCCCGCTTCCACCTCACCTTTTGTTCTTACATCCTGGATGTTTCTCGTCGCGGTATATGCTTTCGAAAGCTTTTCGCGCGGACCGGTATTGCCGTCACCCAATATTCCGTCAGCCATAACGGATGCAGGCACGCTGCCGGCCGACATGTGGTTCACGGCCCTGACAAAAGGCGTTGCCGAAGTCATGTTTGCGGACAGCGTTATCGTTGGCATACTATTTTTGATTGGCATCGCGATAGTTTCCCTGCGCGGAGCCATCATGGCCGCATGCGGCACCCTCGTAGGCATCATTGTTCCCTTATTGTTTGGAGCCAGTTCGAGCGCTATCGAAATGGGCCTGTATTCCTTCAATCCCGTTCTTACAATGATGGCGGTAGGTTGGGTATTTCTCAAACCTACAGCCAGAAGCGCCATGCTGGCGCTTCTGGCTGGTATCCTGACCGTGGTTTGTCAAGCGGGTCTTGCCAGTTTTCTGACACCGCTGGGCCTGCCCACGCTCACGTTTCCCTTCGTGCTCGTGATGTGGATGTTCCTGTTCGCCGCGGGGAAGTCCAAGTATTGGTCGGGTTCCGAAGCGTAGCGGGCGGAGATTCAACACATCGATGCCGCCTCCGGGATCAACAACCCCGGAGGAACGGTTCCGGTACGGTTCACTGCAACCTGCAAAAACCAGGCTATTCCAGCAATTTGTTTTCGGCCGCATAGCGCACCAGTTGCGCATTATTCTGCATATCCATCTTTTCGAGAATGCGGGCGCGATAAGTACTTACCGTTTTTCCACTTAACATCATTTTCTGTGAGATCTCTGTCAGGGATACTCCCGCGACGATGAGTTTGAGCACATCCAGTTCCCTATCCGAAAGTATCGAATGCAATGGCCTTTCTGACGCCGAGCCAAAGTTGAATTGCAGTTTTTCCGCCAGCTTCGAGTCTATGTATTTTCTGCCGTTTGCGAGGCGCCGGATTACCGATATCAGCAGATCGGTCGGGCTGTTCTTGGTAAGATAGGCGGATGCGCCTGCCCGTATCGTCCTGATGGCATACTCGTCTTCCTGGTATGTGCTCAGCATCAGCACACGGTGCTTTGCGCCATCAGTCATTATCTGCTTCAATACTTCGAGTCCATTCAACCCCGGCATATTGACGTCCAGGACTGCCACGTCCCAGCCGCCGTTGCGCATTTTTTCCAGAGCGTCCAGACCGTCGGTCGCTTCGCCCACGACCACGATATCGGCAGTGTCCGCGAGTATCCTCTTCAATCCATCCCTGAACAGTCTATGGTCATCAGCGAGAAAAACCTTGATTATCATGGCAACCCCATCGTATTGATCGATATTCGAGGGCCTGTTCGAGAAGATACGCCGCGCGAGAATGAACTGGATTGGCAAAGAAAACGCGTATCAGTATATCGAAATACCCAAAGCTGAATCCTGATTCTATATTTTCCGGATTGGAAGACCAAGCGCGTGGGTTTTTTAGGATGATCCCGTTCGTTGCACCGGTATGCGCAGGCTGACCACGGTGCCCCGCGGCGGCACGCTGGCGATATCGATGCTGCCGCCGAGCATGCTCGCCCGCTCGCGCATCCCAAGGAGGCCAAATGACTTTTGCATCGCAGCGCACGCGGGATCGAATCCTTTGCCGTTGTCGCGTACCTCCACCAGAAGTCCGCCGGAGTTCTGTGAAAGAACGATTTCCACCCGGCTTGCTTCCGCATGCCGGGTAACGTTGGTCAGGGATTCCTGTACGATCCGGAATATCGTTACTGTCTGGTCTTCATCCAGGTCGATCGGTTCTTCCGCCAGTTGCAACAAGCAGGTGGCGCTGCCATGTTTTCTGAATTCATCGGCCAGTTTTTTTATCGCCGGTATGATCCCCAGCTCCAGCGTCGCCGGACGCAAATGCTCTGCGATATTGCGCACGCTTTGTCCCGCCATGTCCACGAGTGCCGACACATTGCGTCGGATAATTTCGACTCTTTCGCTTCTATTATCTCCCCCACTCTTCAGCAACGATATTTCCAGGCGTAATGCTGCCAGAAGCTGGCCTAGTTCATCATGAATTTCCCGTGCCATATATTTACGATCTTCCTCCCGCATCCGGTCCACATGTGCCGCAAATTCCCTTATGGCCGCATCCCGCGCCCGAAGCTCCCGCTCCACAACAATTTGCGCCTCCGCCTGCTTGTGCTCCAGCCACTTCCCCAAGTCATCTCCGATGACATCGATCAGATTTTGTTCCTCCGGCAACAGGAACGGCTGATCGTCACTGTAGAAAACAACGATCCAGCCGCAAGGTTCGCCGCAGACCCTGACCTGTTTCCGCAATTCACGGGCATGATCCTTTTCGTACTTCTCCGAAAAAAACTGCTTGCCGTCCAACTCGATCTTGATTGCAGTAATGTGCGGGAACTGCATGGCGGTAATGAGTTCCGCAAAAATGACTTTGCAAACTTCTTCCAGCGAACCGGATTCCATCCCGCGGCGAATGGCGTAGAAGCAATTGATTTCCTTCAATCTTTCGCGTAACGATTCCTCAACCTGCCGGAGTTTGTTGATTTCGTGCTCGATGGCTTCAGCCATCCTGTTGAAGCCCGCACCCAGCTCGGCGATTTCGTTATGGGTGGAAATATCGCAACGGGAAGAATAGCTGCCATGGGCAATGCTGCTCGCCTGACGGCTGAGATCCGCCAGCGGGCGCAGGATTTTGCGGCGCATATAGAATGTGGCGATCGCGACGATCACTAGCGAAGTACAAAGCGCTGCCAGTATCAGCAGGATTTGTTGCTGAAATTTGAGTTGCAGGTTGCTCAAGGTGGTTTGAGTGCGATGATCCAGTTCCAGCATGAATTGCTGGATGGGCGCCATGATCTTGCCTTTCTCAGCCGTGTAGTGCTGGCCGAACAGCAAATCGATGGCCGCTTTCCGATCGGGTGCGCAGGGCACGGTGAAATTTCCGGACGTGTCCTTGCACAATCCTTTGGTTGCGGCGAAGGCCTGCTTTTCCAGATTTACGAGATTGTCCGAGTTTCTCTGGGATTGCTGCAGCAGGGCGAGCTCACGTTCGCTAAAACCTTCGCCTCGCATCAATTCGATCAGGGAGACTGTGTTTCCCGTGGCCTTTGGGCTTGGGTCCCTGTTCAAGTCCCAGTAACTGATGGAATGATCCTTGTCTCGCGGGCGCTTTCCGTTACGGATGTCGAGGATCTCGAAAAAGAAACGCTCATAGACAGGATCGCCGGTAATGACATAGCTGCGTGCGGCCTTGGTGAGATCTTCCGAACTGAGGAACAGCTCATTGGCAAGCTGCAGGGACCGGTGTTTCTGCCGCTCAGCCCGGGTGATATCGTCCAGCGTTCCCAATACCTGGGAAGAAAGCAGTATCAACAGGCTGAGCCCCAGCATGATGGCGATAAGCCCAAAATTGGTAAAAACACTGATCCTCAAAAATCTTCCCTTCTTTTCCGTTTAAAATGAGGAGCGGTTTGCTCACTGGCGATCGAATCCCGTGACACGCTATCCTGGCTCCCGTCTTTTATGCGCCTTTATCGCCAATCATTCTGTATAACTGCGGTGTATGTCAACCATGCAGAAAGGTAATATAGGCCCTGTTTAAACTTGTTTCGCATTCGAAATCACCATGCCCAAAACAAGCGCAGGTATCTTGCTGTATCGAAGACCAGGCAGCAAACTGGAGGTATTGCTTGTCCATCCTGGCGGGCCGTTCTGGGCAAGAAAAAACCTGGGGGTCTGGTCGCTGGCAAAGGGCGAATATCAGGAAGGAGAAGACCCATTGTGCGCCGCATTGCGTGAATTCTTTGAGGAGACAGGCCATAGGCCTGCCGGACCATTCCTGCCCCTGGGACAGAGAAAGCAGCCAAGTGGAAAACATATCCTCGCATGGGCTGCCGAAGGCGACTGGGACCCTTCGAGTCTGGTTTCAAATACATTCAGCATGGAATGGCCCAGGGGCTCGGGAGCAATCCGGGAATTCCCCGAGGTGGATCGCGCCGAATGGTTCGATATGGCGGAAGCACAGCACCGCATCCTTTCCGGGCAGCGAGGCTTCCTCGATGACCTGCATCGAAAGCTCGTGGTGGAAGAGCTTCATCCGCCAGGAATGAACACATGAGTTACCTTGGATCCTCGGCATAGGCAACGGAAGTAAGACGTGCTTTCATTCATGGCATGAAACAACCGCGACTCCAGCCAGCCAGTCTGGCTTGCTTGGCCGGTTCCGCCCATCCCCGCATAGACACCCGGCATGTTTTTGAATGCAGCCGAAACTCCTTCATGCGTAAACCCGTCTAAGATTATGGTATTCAAACGCTTGTAATACTATAATCAGCGAATTTTCGAATTCTTCCTGGTGGCCAATTTGTCCTCCATGCAGCTATTTGCTTTTGGCATCAACCATCAAACCGCGCCGCTGGATGTGCGGGAGCAGGTATCGTTTCCAGAAGATGCGATGGAGCATGCATTGCATGACCTCGTGCGTCACCATCCGGTGAAAGAGGCGGCGATCGTTTCAACATGTAACCGCACCGAAGTTTATTGCAGTACCGAGAAGCCGGATGAAGCAACCCATTGGTTGGCAAATTTCCACCAGTTGCAGGAGCGGGAGCTGGACCCCTATCTCTATAAATTGCCCCGGGAGAGAGCGGTAAAACATGCTTTCCGGGTAGCCAGCGGACTGGATTCCATGGTGCTGGGGGAGCCGCAGATACTTGGCCAGCTGAAGAATGCGGTGAAGTCGGCCGAGCATGCCGGCACATTGGGGATGCTGTTGCACAAGCTGTTCCAGCGTACATTCTTTGTGGCAAAGGAAGTTCGCAGTTCCACCGAGATTGGCGCCAACTCGGTTTCGATGGCGGCAGCCGCCACAAGGCTGGCGGAGCGCATCTTCGGCGATCTGGGCGATCAGCGTGTCCTGTTTATCGGTGCAGGCGAAATGATCGAGCTATGCGCCAGCCATTTCGCTGCGCGGCATCCAAAGCGCATCACGGTTGCCAATCGCACCAGCGAACGCGCGCAGGCTCTGGCCCATCGCTTCAATGCCCAGGCGATCAGCCTGAACGAACTACCCGAGCAGCTGGCGCTTAATGACATCGTGGTCACATGTACCGCGAGCACACTGCCTATACTCGGAAAAGGCATGGTTGAACGCGCCATCAAGACGCGGAAGCATCGTCCCATTTTCATGGTGGATCTGGCCGTTCCTCGAGATGTCGAGGCCGAAGTGGCGGAACTGGATGACGTATTTCTTTATTCCGTCGACGATCTCGCCGAAATCGTCCGGGAAGGGCTTGATTCACGCCAGGGGGCGGTGGCACAGGCAGAGGCGATCATCGATTCGAATGTAATCAATTTCATGCACTGGCTGGAATCGCGTGAAGTGGTTCCCACGATTCGCGCGCTGCGCGACCAGGCCGAGCGCTATCGGCGTCATGAAACCGAGCGTGCGAAAAAACTCCTGGCAAGGGGGGAGGATCCGCAAAAGATCATCGAATCGCTGAGCAATGGCCTTACCAACAAGTTTCTGCATCTGCCTTCCTACGCCCTTAATCACGCCGTAGCAGACGAGCGCGATGACCTGGTTGAGCTGATCAACCGACTGTACCACCTCCACCGTCCGGAATGAACAAGAGTATTGCCGCAAAGCTCACGCAACTAAGCGTGCGCCTGGAAGAATTGAATCGTATGCTGAGCAGTGAGAGTGCTACGGCGAACCTCGACAGCTATCGCAAGCTGACGCGTGAGCGTGCCGAGATTGCGCCGGTGGTCGAGCTTTATGAGGCGTATCTGCAAAGCGAGCGCGATATACATACCGCGCAGGAAATGTGTGCCGATGCTGAAATGCGCGAGTTCGCCGATGCCGAAATAAGGGATGCAAAGGAAAAGATCACTCACCTCGGCGCCGAACTGCAGAAGCAATTGTTGCCCAGGGATCCAAGCGACGAGCGCAATATTTTTCTGGAAATCCGTGCCGGAACGGGCGGAGATGAATCGGCGCTGTTCGCGGCTGACTTGTTTCGCATGTATGCGCGTTTTGCCGAACGCCAGCGCTGGCAGGTCGAAATAATCTCGCAGAGTCCTTCCGAAGCTGGCGGCTACAAGGAGATTATCGCCAAAATTATCGGTAACGGAGCTTATTCCAAGCTTAAATTCGAGTCGGGCGGGCACCGGGTGCAGCGCGTGCCGGTAACGGAGACCCAGGGGCGCATTCATACTTCCGCCTGCACCGTTGCGGTAATGCCTGAAGCGGACGAGATCATGGATGTGGTGCTGAATCCAGCGGAATTGCGCGTCGATACCTTTCGCGCATCAGGGGCCGGTGGCCAGCATATCAACAAGACCGATTCCGCCGTGCGCATAACCCATCTGCCTACGGGAATCGTGGTCGAATGCCAGGATGGACGCTCCCAGCATAAAAACAAGGCGCAGGCGATGAGCGTTCTGGCGGCGCGAATACGCGACAGGCAAACGCAGGAGCAGCAAAGCAAGCAGGCGGCTACCCGCAAGTCTCTCATTGGGACTGGCGACAGGTCAGGGCGAATCCGTACCTATAACTTTCCGCAAGGGCGGATAACCGATCACCGCATCAACCTCACGCTGTACAAGATGGAGCAGATCATGGATGGGGATTTGAACGAGCTATGCTCCGCGCTTGTGTCCGAGCATCAGGCCGAGCAGTTGGCGGCGATGGGCGAGTAGCGGGAGCATGCCGCCATATCCCTTTCGAGGGCATTCCCTTTTACCTTCTCTTTTCTCGTCCTTTTTATCCCTTCCTGCATTTTTTTCCACGTTGCTGGCAAGCGCGCGTGCTGGCGGGAACCGTGGCTGATCGTCTGGCTGTTGGCGCCGGTATCCGCGGAATTACAGTGCGGGAAGCGTTATGCCAGGCGGATCAACACATCGGGGACGTGGATGCCCGGATGCTGATGCAGCAAGTGCTCGACGCGAGCCATGCATATCTTATCGTCCATTCGGATCAGGTATTGACGGCGGAGCAAGCGCAGAAGTTTCGGCAGCTCATCGAACGAAGAGTGGCTGGCGAACCGATAGCCTACATCACAGGCAAGCGCGAGTTTTACGGCATGGATTTTGTGGTATCCCCCTCGGTTCTCATTCCCCGCCCTGAAACGGAATTGCTGGTAGATCTGGCGTTGGAGCGTATTCCCTCAAATCGGACAGTCCGGATTCTTGATCTGGGTACCGGCAGCGGGGCCATCGCCATCGCGATAGCCAAATGCCGTCCGCTGGCTCTCGTTACCGCAGTGGATATTTCTCCTGGTGCTGCGGCTATCGCAAGGGCGAACATGCGGCAACATGATGTGGATAATCTATCCATAGTCGAAGGCGACTGGTTCGGAGGAGTGGCGGGAGAGATTTTTGATCTGATCGTGGCAAATCCGCCTTACGTGGCTCGTGCTGATCCTCATCTGAGCCAGGGAGATTTGCGTTTTGAGCCTCCCATAGCGCTGTCGGGAGGCGAAGACGGACTTGACTGTCTACGCCAAATCATCGCTGCTGCACCGGCTCATCTCGCGGAAAGTGGATCCTTGCTGGTCGAGCATGGATATGATCAAGCGGAAATATGCCGCGAATTGCTGGATATCGCAGATTATGACGCCGTTTTCACCTGCCCTGATCTTGCGGGAATCATGCGGGTCAGCGGCGGGTTTTGTCCAGGTTCCATCGTGCGGCAATAGGCCGGGAATCGCGGGCATTCCGACAGGTGCTGATCAAACCTCTTGAAAATGTAATAGCTTTGCCCTATGCTGATTTGCTGGTAGGTTTTACTTATTTGAAGGAGAAATTGGCATGACTACACAGGAAACCATCAAGCAGCAGCTCAGCGCTCATCCGGTGGTGCTTTACATGAAGGGAACTCCCGAGGCGCCTCAATGCGGTTTTTCCGCTCACGCGGTAAAGGTGCTCAATGCGTGCGGCGTAAGCGATATCTTCGCGGTGGATGTGCTTGCGGAGCCTGAATTCCGGCAGGGCATCAAGGACTATTCGAACTGGCCGACCATCCCTCAGCTTTATATCAATGGCGAATTCGTCGGCGGCTCGGATATCGTAACCGAGATGTATCAAAGTGGCGAATTGCAGAAACTGCTTCAGAAATGAGGTTGAGCGGCTGATCTGAGGTATTCGCAGCGGAGGAGCACCGACACGCCGGCTCTGCCGGCTTTTTGTCGGGTATTCCACTTGATCGATGGACAGTCTTGGGTGGAAAGGGAATCGCTCATGTCGTGGCTGCTGCGGCGATTGCCCAGTAACGAAAGAATTTTCCCGCAGCCATGAACAGCATGGTCGATATCCAGTTGACCCGAAGCCAGCCGGCGGCGACGCATATGAGATCCCCGATCAGCGGTACCCACGCAAGCAGGAGAACAGGGCTGCCATGCTTGCGCACCCATTCCAGTCCCCGTTTATTGCCTGCCGATTTTCTCAGGAGCGCTTTCTCATCAGGCAGAAAGCGTCCGATAGCATATGAACTCATACCCCCCAGGGTATTGCCCAGCGATGCAATGCACAGGGCAGGCCAGTAAAGCTGAGGGTGGGTTGTAAGAACGCCGAACAGCACGGCTTCGGAGCCGCCGGGCAGCAATGTCGCAGCCAGGAAACTGCTCGTGAACAAGGCCAGCAGACTTGATTGTTCATCCATGAATTTTCTGTGAGGGGGGTAAGCTCTGGTAAACATCATCCCCGGCAATATGACGAGTGATGGGGAAAGGCTTGCGCAGCCTATCACGGCCAGGAAGCGGATGCCTAACCAATATTTGACTTAACGATATTATTTCGCGATGATATGCCCACCGCTTACCGATTACTTATCTCTGTTCAAGAGGAAAACCATGACAACCAATGTATCTCTGAAGCAAAAGGTCAATTCGATTATTTCCGCCAGGCATCTGCTCAAGCATCCATTCTATATAGCCTGGACAGAAGGGAAACTGTCCAAGGAGCAGTTGCGCCACTACGCCGAACAGTATTTCCATAATGTCCTGGCCGAACCGACTTACTTGAGTGCAGTGCATTTCAATACACCACACCTTCACACCGAAACCAATAGCGGGGATATCAGCGTGCGCCAGGAAGTGCTGAAAAATCTTATCAGCGAAGAGCATGGCGAAAAGAATCACCCCGCTCTGTGGAAAACCTTTGCGCTTGCGCTGGGTTCGAGCGACAAGGATCTGGCGAATGCGAAAGCCTTGCCGGACACGGCCAACCTCGTTTCCACGTTCCGGGATATCTGCCTGAATCAGCCGTTTTACGCGGGACTGGCCGCATTGCACGCGTTCGAATCGCAGGTTCCTTCAATAGCAGCGGTAAAAATTGACGGACTGGCCAGGTTCTATGGCATGAACAACCCGGGCAGTTATGAGTTTTTTACGGTGCACCAGGAGGCGGATATATACCACTCGCAAGCCGAGTGGACATTGATCGAGCGTTTTGCGGATACCGCCGAAAAACAGGCAGAAGTATTGGCGGCAACCACCCGGGCATGTGACGCGCTATGGGGTTTCCTGGACGGAATTTATGAGAACTACTGCTCGGATCTTGCTTGCGAGGACGAAGCGGCAGCAACCATACACTGAAATCATTGATTGGAGAGCAGGCAGACAATGATTTGCTCTCCATTGCTTCTTGTTTGACAAAAGCTCGTGTTCCTCAGGTTCACGAGCTTTTTTACTCCAGGGGGACGATTCCCTCCAGCGTGGCAAAACAGGTATTTTTCGCGGTTGCAAGAAAATCGCGAAGATAAGGCCGTGCTGCCGTTTCCTTCAGCGTCGAAGCATACAGGTTGCTCCATAAGCCGCTCGAACCGATACGGCGCGCTATCACATACTCATGTTCCACGTAATTTTTCAGGCCCCAGCTGGGAAGCGCCGCGATTCCACGCCGGCTGGCTACCAGTTGCAGAATGGCTACGGTCAGCTCCGCGGTGCGCCGCTCAGGATGAATTCCGGCTGGCTTTAGCACATGATGGATCAGATCGATTCGGTCTTCAGGTACCGGGTAGGTAATAAGCGTCATGCCGGAGAAATCCGGCGCTTGAAGTATCCGTTTTCTGCGCAATGCATGATCCGGCGGCAGCACCGCAAGAATTTCAAAACAAAACAGGGGATGGTGGGCAATATCGCGCCTCCGCTTATTTTCGGAACCGATCACCACATCCGCCAGGCCCTCTTCCAGTAACCGGATGGGGTCGCTATGGAATCCCGACACCAGGTCCAGTTCCACATCCGGCCAGTGCTGCCTGAATGCATCCATCAATGGCATCAGCCAGTCGAAGCAGGTATGGCATTCCAGTGCGATGCGCAAGCTGCCCGATGCCTGTTCAGATATTTTTGCAAGGCCGCGTTCAGTCGCCTGAATCGCTTCCAGCACTGTCTCCGCAAGGGCGACAAGGTGTTTCCCTGCATCGGTAAGCTCAACCGACTGGCCGCGCCGCTGCACCATGGGGAGGCGATAATGGGTCTGGAGCGCCTTGATCTGGTGCGACAGGGCGGACTGCGTAAGGTGCACCCGCTTGGCCGCGCGCGATACACTGCCTGTTTCATGCAATGCCGCCAGGGTGCGCAGATGTCGCAGTTCAAGCATAATTATGAACCATATTCATGGATTTTGTATAACATTTCATTTGATTCATAATTTAGTCTGCCACACAATGGCTATTTCATGCAACTGTTCGCGATGAGCGATCAAGGAGTCGGGAAATGGCATTGACACATAACTTGGGTTTTCCCCGCATCGGGGCGCAAAGGGAATTGAAGCGGTCGCTTGAAGCCTATTGGAACGGCGATATCGATATCGGCCGGCTGCAGGCCTCCGCAGCGGACCTCAGAAAGCAGCACTGGCTCCTGCAGCGGGAAATCGGTATCGATCTGATTCCAGCGGGCGATTTCGCTTTTTATGACCATATGCTGAACATGACCACTCTGCTTGGCGCCGCGCCCGCGCGATTTAATCCAGGCAGCGGCGAAGCAGGGCTGGACCTGTATTTCGCCATGGCCCGCGGCACCGCAAGCCAGCCCGCGATGGAAATGACCAAGTGGTTCGACACCAATTATCATTATATCGTCCCGGAATTCGATGCCCAGACCTGCTTTCGTATTGCTTCCACCCAGCTTTTCAAGGAAGTGGAAGAAGCCAGGGCCCTCGGCATTTCGCCAAAGGTGGTGCTGGTCGGGCCGCTCACTTACTTGCACCTTGGCAAGGAGACCGAATCCGGCTTCAACCGTCTTAAATTATTGCCTCGTCTCCTTCCGGTTTATGGCGAAATTCTGGCCCGGCTCCGGTCCCTGGGCGTGGAGTGGGTACAAATGGACGAGCCCTCTCTGGTGCTCGAACTGGATGACGAGTGGCTGCACGGCCTGGATCAGGCTTATGCCGTTCTGGGCAACTCCGGCACGAAGCTGTTGCTCGCCACTTATTTCGAAGCGATAGGCAATCATGCGCAGCGTTTGAAGCGTCTTCCGGTGGATGGCGTGCATATCGACCTGTGCCGTGCGCCCGATCAGCTTCGTGTCTTTCTGGAAGATTACCCCAAGGATAAAGTACTTTCGCTCGGCATCATAGACGGGCGCAATGTGTGGCGCGCCGATCTGGCGAAAGCATGGGAATGCTTGTCGCAAGTGCATCCGATATTGCGGGAGCAATTATGGATTGCTCCCAGTTGCTCGCTGCTCCACTGCCCCGTGGATCTTGCGCTCGAGACCCGTCTGGATAGCGAAATCAGGTCCTGGCTGGCATTCTCGGTGCAAAAATTGAAGGAGATTGCCATTCTTGGGGAGGGGCTGAAAAAAGGAGAAAGCGCGATCAGCGCGGAATTGGCTGCTTCCTCCGAGGCGCGCCAGGAACGCCTGGCATCGAGCCGCATACATAATCCCATCGTGCAGGAGCGCCTGCTACGCCTGACTCAGCGCGATAAAGCGCGAAAGAGCCCGTTTTCCGTCCGGCAAGCGCTGCAGCGACAACGTTTTCTATTGCCCATGCTTCCTACGACTACTATCGGATCATTTCCGCAGACACCGGAGATACGCCATGCGCGTGCCGCATACAAAAAAGGCGAAATGGGAAATTTGCAGTATCTCGAAGCGATGCGAAATGAGATCGGGACGGTGATCAAAAAGCAGGAAGAGATCGGCCTGGATGTGCTTGTCCATGGTGAAGCCGAACGCAATGATATGGTGGAGTATTTCGGCGAGCAACTGTCCGGATATGCTTTTACCGAAAACGGATGGGTCCAGAGCTACGGTTCCCGCTGTGTCAAGCCTCCAGTACTCTATGGGGATATCCACCGGCCCGAGCCGATGACGATAGACTGGATCAGATATGCGCAAAGCCAGACGGCAAAGCCGGTCAAAGGCATGCTGACAGGGCCGATAACCATGCTGATGTGGTCATTCGTGCGTGACGATCAACCGCGCCCCGTCACGGCATTGCAGCTGGCATTGGCTATCCGCGACGAAGTGGCCGACTTGGAAGCCGCCGGCATAGGAATCATACAGATCGACGAGCCTGCATTCCGGGAAGGATTGCCGTTGAAAAAACGTGACTGGGCCGAATATCTGCGTTGGGCAGTAGAGGCGTTTTGCCTATCCAGTTCAGGCGTGGAAGATGACACTCAAATACATACCCACATGTGCTATTCCGAATTCAACGATATCCTTCCAGCTATCGCGAATATGGACGCGGATGTGATTACCATCGAAACATCGCGTTCAAGGATGGAATTGCTCGACGGATTCGGTGAATTCAAGTATCCCAATGAAATCGGCCCCGGCGTATACGATATCCACTCGCCACGAATTCCCCAAACCGGAGAAATGGTGGAACTGCTGGAAAAAGCCTGCCAGGTCATCAGTCCGCAGCAACTTTGGGTCAATCCGGATTGCGGCTTGAAAACACGCCGCTGGCCGGAAGTTGTCACTGCGCTGGAGCGAATGGTCGATGCTGCACGCCTGCTGCGCTCGCGTTTTGACATCCCGGCAACGGATCCGGTTCCGATTCGGCCGGCAACACACCCTGCGAGGGCTCGTTCAGAGGTTTCCTGATAGCTTTTCACTGAGTTGCAACGCTTTCAGAAGCCTTGTTTCGAGGTGAACCAGGCTTCTCGTGTCATTCAGTGCGTTTCCCGCAATAAGAAACGTATCTTCGGCACGCTCCCCCAGGGTATTGATCCGGGCACTGTGCACGCTTATGGCGAATTCCGCCAGCACCTGCGCGATGCGCGACAGCAGGCCCGGTTGATCGCCGGCGACGACGGAGAGAATATGATAGGCGCCCCTTTCATCCCGTTCGATATCGATTTCGGGCTTGATCGGGAAATGCTTGAGATGCCTGCTGAGACGCCCTTGCAGAGGGGGCTGCAATGGAGCCTGCTGCATCAATTGCCGTACCAGGTCATGCTCGATGTGGCGGATCGCCTCGCGGTGCGCTTCATCCGAATTGACGTGATCCAGTATCAGGAAACTGTCGAGAGCATAGCCATGACGGCTGGTGTGAATTTGAGCCTGCGCAATGTTATAGCCGGTTCGATCAAAAAAGCCGCAGATGCGGGCAAATAGATCCTTCTGGTCCGCTGTGTAGACTAATACCTGTATGCCGGTACCCGCTGGAGCAAGTCGTGCCTTCACCACTGGAACGGGCGACTTCATGCGCCGGTACAGATGGCCGGCATGCCAGGCAATTTCCTGCGGGTCATGCAGGAAGAGATAGGCAGGATCGAGCGCTGACAGGAATTGGTCATATGCTTCGGAAGGGACGCCCGCTATTCCTAGCAGTTCGAGCGCTTTGTCCCTGCGGCTCGCGGCGCCCTCGTCGAAATGGAACGACTCGCCGCTCAGATAGCTGCGAGTTGCGCGGAATAGATCTTCCAGCAGCTTGCCCTTCCATCCGTTCCAGACCTTGGGACTGGTGCCACGTATATCCGCCACCGTAAGGAGATAAAGCGCGACCAGGCGCCGCTTATTTTCCATGCGGCTGGCAAAGTCCGCGATAACCCGGGTGTCGGATAAATCTTTTTTCTGCGCGGTCAGCGACATCGACAAGTGATTTTCCACGAGCCAGACGACAAGTTCGGTATCTTCGAGTGGCAAACCGTGGCTTTCGCAAAAACTCCGTGCATCTTTCCTGCCCAGGATCGAATGGTCGCCATTGCGGCCCTTGGCGATATCATGAAACAAGGCAGCAAGATAAAGCACCTCTGGCCTGCTGAATTTGCTTATGAGCCGGCTGCACAGGGGATATTCGTGGGAATATTCCGCAGACATGAAGCGGCGCAGGTTTCTCACTACCATCAGGGTATGCTCATCCACCGTATAGACATGAAACAGGTCATGTTGCATCTGCCCCACTATGCGGCCAAACGCGGGGATATAACGTCCCAGGATTCCACAGCGATTCATCAGGCGCAGCGCCCGGGTCAATCCGCGCGGCTGCCGCAGAATTTGCATGAACAGTTCCCGATTGCGAGGGTTGTGCCTGAATGCCTTGTTGATGAGAGGCACGGCTCGCCACAGTGCTCGCAAGGTTTCTGCGCTATGCGCTTTTATCTCCGGGTGCTGTTGCAGCAACAGGATGCTTTCCAGGATCGCGCTCGTATCCTTCTCGAATAATTTCTCGTCGCGAATCTCCAGCAACTCGTCCCGTTTCTGGTACCGCTCATTGATGATGATGGGGGCGTTTTCTGTATCGGAAAAAATCCTGGCGCGCAAGCTGAGCATCAGGATGGCATTAAGCTGCGATACGGACTTGGCGGCACGATAGTAGCGCTGCATCAGCACTTCGCCTGAGCGGCGCGGCTTTCTGGCCGCTATATGCAATTCCCCGGCAAGGGGAGTCTGATAGTCGAACAGCAAGCGATCTTCCCGCCTTCCGGCGAGATAATGCAGGCGGATCCGAAGATCCCGCAAAAGGGCGTGGTGGCGCATTGCCAGGCGGACTTCCGAGGGTGTGACGAGCCCGTAGCGCCCCAATTCGAGCCAGGATTTTCCCAGGCCCGCCGCACGGCTGACCCAGAGCACGTTTTGCAGATCGCGCAGACCACCGGGGCTTTCCTTTATATTGGGCTCCAGGTTGTAAGTCGCATCGTGGTACCGCTCGTGGCGCTGCGCCTGCTCGAACAGCTTGGCGTCAAAGAATGCGCTCAGGTCTAGCCCGGCTGTGAGATTATGGGAAAATTCCTGGAATAGTATTTTATTTCCAGCCAGTTGACGGGCTTCCAGCAAACTGGTCTGGACCGTGATATCCTTCGCTGCCTCTTCCGCGCATTGGTTCAGGCTGCGTGCGCTGTGACCGACTTCCAGCCCGATGTCCCAGAGCAAGCTCACCCACCGTTCCAGCCCGCAGGCAATGCCATCGTCGGGTTTCCCCCTGCCCTGTTCAGGTGGGGGAAGCAGAACGAGCAGATCGATATCCGAATAAGGAAAAAGCTGCTTCCGGCCATAACCGCCAACTGCCAGCAAGGCAAGGGAATGATGCATGTCCATTTCGCGCCAGGCTTGGCGGAGGATGCTGTCCACCAGCCGGCAATGGCTTCGAAGCAGGGCAGCGCCATTCCCGGTTTCCTGATAACGCTGGCGCAGCAGTTCGCGCGCTTCATGCAGCGTGTTTTTGATCGCTTCGATATTTAAGACCGTTCTGGACAAGTCTCTCGAAGCGCGTTGCCGGAAAGAAGGGAGATGATCATGAACGTCAGGACTCGCGCAGCATAGCTCGCAGCAATCCTCTCAATATCAAGCCCTGAATGCAGGCTTTGGCGGCGAGCCGGCGGATAAGGTCAACACCTCGTATCCGCTCCCGGTAACCAGGACAGTATGTTCCCATTGCGCCGAGAGGCTGTGATCCTTGGTCACGATAGTCCATCCGTCCGCCATCTGGCGTATCGGGGCCTTGCCGGCATTGATCATCGGTTCTATCGTAAAGATCATCCCGGCTTTCAATTCCAGGCCGGTGCCGGCCCGCCCATAGTGAAGCACCTGCGGGTCCTCATGGAATTTTTTGCCTATCCCGTGCCCGCAAAATTCCCTTACCACGCTGCACCCATGGTCTTCCGCAAAACGCTGGATGGCATGGCCGATATCGCCTAGCTGTCTGCCTGGCTTCACTTCCTCGATTCCGCGCCACATTGCCTCATAGGTAATTTCGCACAGGCGCCGCGCCTGGACTCCCGGTTCGCCTATGTAGTACATTCGGCTGGTGTCGCCGTGATACCCATTCTTGATCACAGTCACATCAATATTGACGATATCGCCATTTTTCAGGACTTTTTCGCCGGGAACCCCATGGCATACCTGATGGTTGACCGAGGTGCAAATGGATTTGGGGTAGGGCGAATATCCCGGCGGCGCATAGTTGAGCGGGGCGGGAATCGTGTCCTGGACATTGATCATGTAGTCGTGGCATAGCGCGTCAAGCTCACCGGTGCGCACGCCCGGTTTGACGAAAGGCGCAATGTAATCCAGCACTTCCGACGCGAGCTTGCCTGCTACCCGCATTTTTTCTATTTCTTCAGGAGATTTGAGATTAACCGGCATAATCAATTCAACCTGAACCCGCCTTGCAGCCAATCCACCATATGGGTGAACGTCGGATATCGTGTAAAGTCTTTGTGGATCATGGCTCTAAACTGGAAATGGGCGGTCATCCGCCGGATTCAGGTTCAATTCACGGATCATGATAAACGTAAGATGGAGGCTGTGTGGGCCCGTTTCAATATCCGCGCAGCGGAATGGAATTCGGCTTTTGTAGCGTATGGAGGCACAAGCAACATCAGAACTTTCATGAGAATATCCATCCTGCCTCATCATTGATCCCATCGGTTCCATAATTTCGATGGGCTGCGCTCCGTTCCACTCATCCTGCAAATTCATCGTTGATTGAATTCACGGTGCGCATTTGCTGCTTTTCAGCTCGCTGCCCGGAAATTTCTTTTCGAGGATTCTCAGCTTTGCGGTATCTTCCCCCGAGGGGCTGCGCAGCACAAACGCTACCTGGTCAAGATTGCGCGCACCGATAACCGCTGATCTGACTCCCTTTGTTCTCAATGCCGTCAATGCGCTTTGGGCATCCTCGACCCTATGAAAAAATCCCAGCGAGATCGCGTTATTCCATTTATCGTCGTTCTGGACGCGCGAATAGCCGCCTATCCCGAGCCTTCCAAGTTCGCCCATCTTCTTTTCCGCGAGAAAGGCATTTTTTAGCGGCGGTATGTGTATCCAGAAGACGGGGGTCTTGCCCCGTTGCTCGCGATCCAGCCTGGCATCGAGTTGTACCTGGGCAATCTCCGCCTCAACCGGTTCCATGTCGGCATCGAGAAAAATTCCCCATTCAAGACAGGCGACCGGTTCCCTGGATGGCTTGGACCTTTCCGTTTGGTCCTCCTCGCTTGAAGGTTGGGCATGGCCACGAGACGGGGCATGATCGCCTGAGGCCGGCTCCGACTGAATATAAACTGCGAAAGCAATATTGATGAACAACAACAGAAAGAATACTGTTCTCATATGTTGACGCTTTATTATTGTTAACTTGCCCTTTCGTTGTTAAAATACCACGTTAACAGTATGGCATATTCATTTTGCGGGAGTCAGGAATGCAGGGCATAAAGTTCGTCTCGAACATTGCAATCGTCGCCGCGCTGGCGTTATCCAGCCAGCTTTTGGCGGAAACCGCTCCTGAATCCGGAAAAACGAAAGGAGATGCGGCGAAAGGCCAGCAAATCGCAACTCAGGTGTGCGCAGCGTGCCACAATGCGGACGGTAACAGTTCCATTCCTGCCAATCCCAGCCTGGCCGGTCAGCATGCCGAGTATATCACCAAGCAGCTGAATGATTTCAAGCCGAAGGAAGGCAAGCCCGCAGAACGCGAAAACGCGATAATGTCGGCAATGGTGGCGCCGCTTTCCCCGGAGGACATGAAGAATCTGGCCGCCTATTATTCCAGGCAGACGCCCAAGCCCGGAGAGGCCAGCGATAAAACTCTGGCGGAACAGGGTGAGAAAATATATCGCGGCGGCAATCTCGAGAAAGGCGTGCCCGCTTGCGCGAGCTGCCATTCCCCCAATGGAGTAGGCATTCCTCCCAATTATCCTCGAATTGCCGGACAACATTCGGACTACCTTGTCGCGCAGCTACGGGCGTTCAGAACCGAAGAGCGTACCAGGGACCCGAATAATGTGATGCATATGATCGCCTCCCGGATGAGCGAGAGGGAAATACAGGCTGTATCGCAGTTCATATCCGGTCTGCGCTGAAGCGCTGCGCGCATTCCGGGTATCCGCTAAGGAAGCGCTACGCTTCTTTTTGCGGTATTCCTATTTCCAGCTTCCAAATACGCGTTCTGCCGCAGCCAGCGTTTTGCCGATTTCGTCATCTCCGTGCGCTGCCGAAACAAAGCCCGCCTCAAATGCTGAAGGAGCGAAGTAGACGCCTTCCTGGAGCATTGCATGAAAAAACCGGTTGAAGGCATCCCTGTTGCAGTCCATTACTTCAGCATAGCTTGTCGGCAGATGTTCCCGGAAATAAAGGCCGAACATGCCTCCCACCTGCTGCGCACAAAAAACGATGCCATGTTTTTCCGCAGTTTTGGTAAGCCCTTCCATGAGTCTCCTTGTGCTGGCAGCAAGTTTTTCGTAAAACCCTGGAGCTTGCACCAGTCTTAATGTCGCAAGTCCCGCCGCCACCGCAACGGGATTGCCAGACAGCGTACCGGCCTGATACACAGGCCCGATCGGGGCCAGGCATTGCATGATATCCCGCCTGCCGCCAAATGCCGCCATTGGCATTCCGCCTCCGATTACCTTGCCCAGGGTGGTCAGATCGGGCTTGATGCCATAAAGCCCCTGCGCACACTCCAGCCCTACCCGAAAGCCTGACATCACTTCATCGAAAATCAGCATGGTGCCGTGCCGGGTACACAGGTTGCGCAATGTCGACAGGAAACCAAGCTTTGGCGTTATCAGATTCATGTTGCCCGCCACCGGTTCAACGATCACCGCTGCGATTTCCTGCCCAAAACGGCTGAAGGCCTGCTCCAAGCTATCAAGGTTATTGTAATCCAGGACCAGAGTGGCTGAGGTGGTTCCATCAGGGACGCCAGCAGAACTGGGGTGACCAAAAGTCAGCGCGCCAGATCCAGCCTTGACCAGCAGGGCGTCGTCATGCCCATGATAGCAACCTTCGAATTTGATGATGCGATTTCTCCCGGTGTAGCCCCTTGCCACCCGGATGGCGCTCATCGTCGCTTCCGTTCCCGAGCTGACCAGTCTCACCTGCTCGATCGACGGCAGCAGCCCGCACAGCAACTTTGCCATCTCCAGCTCCGCCTCCGTGGGCGCGCCGAAGGTCAGGCCGTTATGAGCCGCCGCCAGTACGGCGGCGATCACCTCAGGGTGGGCATGACCCAGGATGAGAGGACCCCAAGAGCCAACATAGTCGATATATGTTCTATTGTCTGCATCCCATACGTAAGCCCCTTGTCCGCGACGAAAAAAAACAGGCGTACCGCCAACTGATTTGAAAGCGCGAACAGGGGAATTTACTCCGCCGGGAATATATTTCTGCGAAAGCTCGAATAGTTGCTGGTTACGCGAGATCATTTGAGAACTCATGATGTAGGGTATGGGGCTTCCCCGGAAATAATCGGGAAATCTGTTCGGCGGCATATTGAACGCTCTGCGCAGCAAACAGGCCGTTGACCACGGCCAGCGCATCGGCGCCATGCCGTATCAGCTCGGCGGCATTGGCCAAAGTGATGCCACCAATAGCGACAATAGGGATACGCAGCCTTCGTCTGGCGCGCTGCAGCAGATCGAGGTTCGCCCTTGCCGCATGGGGCTTCGTGCCGGAAACAAAAAAAGCGCCGAATGCGATATAGTCTGCGCCTTGCCGCTCGGCCTCAAGCGCCTGTTCCAGTTCGTTGTAGCAGGACACCCCGATTATTTTCCCTTCTCCCAGCTGCTGCCGGGCATCGGATATGGAGACATCCTGCCTTCCCAGATGCACTCCATCGGCACCAAGCGCAGCGGCCAGGCGAGGATCATCGTTGATAATGAATGGTGTGACTGCATCACGGCACAGATCCGCCAGAAGCGCGGCCTGCTGGATGCGCAGCGCAGGGTCAGCGGCCTTGTTGCGGTATTGGACCAGTCGCGCGCCGCCTTCCAGCGCCTGCCGGGTCATGCGCAGAAGCGCCATCGTATCTGCCATATCCGGCGTAACCGCATACAAGCCCCCGATGGTCCCGCGCGTCATTTGGCCTCATCCCCGTTGACAGCTTCAGACTCGTCGCGAGCCCAAAACAGCCGATCCGGCAAATACTGCCCCATTCCGGGGCGAAAACCCGCCTTCAGCGATTGCCAGGTGTATTCCTGGGCTTCGTATACGCCCTCGATCATGGGCAGGCCGTTGGCAAGAGCGGCAGCAATGGCCGCGGCGAGCGTACAGCCCGATCCATGATAGGAGCCCGCTAGGCGATCCCAGGAATCAGATCGCATCTCGCCCCCGCTTCCATACAGCTTGTTGATCACCTGGAAAGTATTCTCATGCGTGCCGGTGATAAGCACGTATTCGCATCCCATATGCAGAAGCCGGTCGGCACACCGGTTCAGGAGCTGGATATCCTCTTCCTCCTCGTCGTCATCCCGCGCGAGCCGGCGTGCTTCCATGCTGTTTGGGGTAATGATGGTCGCTTGCGGAAGCAGCAATTCACGCATTGCCACGACCATTTCATCGCTGGCCAGTTCATCGCCGCGGCCGGAGGCCAGTACCGGGTCCAGCACGAGCGGAATGTTGGGGTAGTCCGAAATCACCTCGGCAATTGCGGTGATGATTTCGACACTGCCCAGCATTCCCAGCTTGAAGACGTGGACCGGCATGTCTTCCAGAACCGCTCTTGCCTGATCGGCAACCCATTCCGGGTCCAGCGGAAGTATTTCTTCCACCCCGGCGGTATCCTGGACCACGATTGCCGTAACCACGGGCAGCGCATGACAGCCCATGCTGGCAAGGGTGAGAATATCGGCCTGGATGCCAGCACCACCGCTGGAGTCGCTGCCAGCGAAAGAAAGTGCTATTGGGGGTGACTGGGGCATGAGCTATACCGTAAAATAATATTTTAACCTAAATCGCCTCTATCATGCCTCCTACCGAAACGCGCGTTTACCGTTGCTACATGTGTCTTATCTGCGGTTTCATATACGACGAAGCGGAAGGCTCGCCGGCCGAGGGAATTCCTCCCGGAACGCGGTGGGAAGATGTGCCGATGAACTGGACCTGTCCCGAGTGCGCCGCCCGCAAAGAAGACTTTGAGATGGTGGAAATCTAAATGCGTATTCTTCATACCATGCTGAGAGTGGGAAATCTGGAAAAGTCCCTGGCCTTCTATACGGGTGTGCTGGGAATGAAGGAATTGCGCCGGAAAGATTATCCCGATGGAAGATTTACCCTCGCATTTGTTGGCTATCAGGATGAGGCAAGCGGATCCGTGCTGGAATTGACGCATAATTGGGATACGGAGCGATATGACTTGGGCTCGGGCTATGGGCATATTGCCATAGAAGTCGAAGACGCCTACCGTGCTTGCGAGGATGTCAAGACGCGTGGCGGCAAAATCGTCCGGGAAGCAGGGCCGATGAAACACGGTTTGACGGTCATAGCCTTCGTGGAGGACCCGGATGGCTACAAGATCGAATTCATCCAGAAAAAAACCGCTTAACTTTGCTTCAATTCCATTGCGGCGGCAAAGAAGCCGTCCGTTCCATGAAGTCGGGGCGATAATTCCAGAAATATGCCGGTGTCCAGTGGAATTTTTTGCTGCCGCAAAATATCCGCGCAATTCATCAGCGTAAATGAGGAATGATCATTCAGAAAATGCTCCACAATATTCTGGTTTTCTTCCGGAAAGAAGCTGCAGGTGGCATAGACCAGCCTGCCCCCGGGTTTAAGAAGATTTGCCGCGGATGACAGAATCGCCGCCTGTTTATGCTTGAGTTCTTCGATGCTTTGGGGTGATTGCCGCCATTTCAAATCAGGATTGCGGCGCAAGGTTCCCATGCCGCTGCAGGGTGCATCCACCAGCACCCGATCTATTTTTCCGGCCAGCCGTTTGATCTTGATATCATTTTCATTGACGATATGCTGGGGATACAGGTTGGAAAGGCCGGAGCGCTTGAGCCGGGGGCCGAGGTTCTTCAGGCGTTTGTCCGATGTATCGAAGGCGTAGATCCGCCCATGGGAGCGCATCAGCGCTCCCAGCATGAGAGTCTTGCCGCCTGCTCCAGCACAGAAATCGACCACCATATCGCGGCGCCTGGGCGAGAGCAGGTAGCCCAGCAGTTGGCTGCCTTCATCCTGAACCTCGGCCTTTCCCGCGAGAAACAGCGGATGCCGGTTTATCGCCGGCTTGCCTGCAAGCCGTATGCCCAAAGGTGAATAGGGGGTGGGCGCAGCCTCGATCCCGTCCCCGGCCAGTGCAGCGATGATCTCATCTCGGCTGGCAAGAAGGGAGTTGACGCGCAGATCGAGAGGGGCTGGCCGTTGCAGGGATAGTCCCAGATCGAGTATCTCGTCCTCTCGCATGAAGCCCCGGAGCTTTTTTATCAACCATTCCGGAAATTCGGCCCGCACTCCTGGAGATAGCGTCTCCAGGGACAATCCCTTGACGTATCCCAGCCACTTTGCTTCCGCTTCGCTGACAAGCGGTGCCAGCTCGCGCAAATTGATGCCTTGGAACCTGGCCAGATGAGCAAGCAGCAGTGAACGGGGCGTAGGGATCTCTGCGACGGATTCAAGGAACAAGCGGTGGCGCAGGATGCCAAATATATTTTGGCCTATGAATGCCCGTTCTTGAGCCCCCAATTGCGGGTTCTGGCGAAAAAAAACACCTAGCGCGGAATCGGCGGGATGCTGGAGCGGAAGCACGGCGCGAAGCGCAGCGGTTGCGATGTCCAGGTGGGCAGGGGTGAGGCGCATTATCCTAAATCCGGCAGTTGACCGCTCACGTCCAGTTTAGAGCCATGATCCACAAAAACTTTCCGCGGCACTCGACGTTCACCTGTATAGCGAGTTCGCTATCGCACACTTCACCCCGTCCAACTGCCGGATTTAGGATTATCCCGGATATCGCACGTGTAAGGGAAGCAAGTGAAGCAAGCGAGTGGTTTTAGAGCGTACGGGTGCAAAGCCCGAGAAAGGATTCGGATCCCTGTTACGCTTCTTATTGCAGGCGTCCCTGCTTGAGCCTGTCCGATGACTCGCCGTAAGTTATTCGGGTGGCAATCTGGTCCGTGATGATCCCGAGTTTCTCGGTTGAAACTATCCGTACCGGAAGCATGTGGTGGTCGACCGCCAGCCAGATTTTCTTGTCGCGACCCTCGCTATCATCCACCTGTTTGGTCAATACGATAGTTTCAAGCTTGCCCATAGGGGTATCCAGCGTTTCCTTTCCCACCGCATAACGGACCGGTTCGAGCCGGCGGCCGTCGGTTTCATGCAGAGTGACCATCTTGCCCGGAATAGGGGAAAACATGAAGCTGTAGGGCAAGCTCAGCTTGTCCTGCGCATCGGCCGGCAGAGGTTTCTGTTCTTCCCCCCGCTTATTCTGGAGCGTCAGGAGTTTATTGTTCCAGTCGAAAATTGCCACCTTGGGTGGCCTGTTTCCATGTTGATCTGAAAACCGGCTGGGGCGAAACGACCCTTGCGCCGTGATGATTCCCTCGCTATCCCGCACCACGCTATCGGGTTGGGTCAAGGCCAGCAGTCCTTTTGCGCGTCCTTCGCTGTTGATGGTATAGCTCCGGGCATGATTGCCTTTTTTAATCTCAACCGTATCGTTGACTTCGCCTTCCAGACCGCCGGAACTGATCGAATAACTGATATCGACTCGTGAAGGAATATCCGCTGCGTGAGCCGGGAACAGAGATATGGCAAAAAGGACCGATCCCGACAACAGTGCCATGAATGGAAATTTCATTTGCAGAACCCAGGTGAATATAAAGCTGTGTCGTCAGGCACCGCATGCGTCACGCTGACGTGGTTATCCGAAAGTCTCAGGCGTCCTTCCATGAACCAGCGAACGGCCTGGGGATAAATACGGTGCTCCTCGCGCAGTACTCGTACTGCAAGAGAGTCCTCCGTATCATCCGGCATTACCGCCACCGCTGCCTGGACGATTATGGGGCCATGGTCCATCCGGGGTGTAACGAAATGCACGGTGCACCCATGTATTTTTACACCCTCCAGCAATGCTCTCCGATGGGGATGCAGCCCAGGGAAAGCAGGCAGCAACGATGGATGGACATTCATCAGTCTGCCTGCATAGCACTGAACAAAGTTTTCTTCCAGAAGGTGCATGAAACCGGCGAGTACGACCAGATCGGGCGCATAAGCGCTTACCGTCTCCATCAACGCGGCATCGAACGCCTTTCGATCAGGGTAGGACCGCTGATCGATCACTCTGGTTTCCAGCCCGTTTCTTTTTGCCACATCCAGCGCCGGTGCGCCGGGCCGATTACTGATGATCGTGATTGCCCTGACCGGCAGCCTGGCGTCGATCAGCGCCTGTAAATTGCTGCCGCGACCGGAAACCAGGATAACAAGGGAATTCATCATTTCTTGGCCACGGCTTTCCGCCGCGCTTACTCGACAATGGTTTTCAGCGATGCAGCCGTGGTGCGTCTGATATCCCCTATAGCCCAGGCAGTTTCGCCCATCGAATGAAGTATTTCCATGGCTGCACCGGCAATCTCTGGCGCCACGATGAGCACCATTCCAACGCCGCAGTTGAATACGCGATGCATTTCGCCATCCGGCACGTTGCCCTGGCGCTGCAGCCAGCCAAAAATTTCAGGGAGGCTCCATCTGCTTCTTTGCAGTACCGCGGACATCCCTTTGGGTAGAATCCGGGGGATATTCTCCGTCAATCCACCTCCGGTGATATGCGCGATGCCTTTCACAGGCACATGCTTCATCAGTTCGAGTACAGGTTTTACATAAATTCTGGTAGGCGCCATGATTTCATCGATCAACGTTCTTCCATTGAAATCCGACGACAGGTCCACTCTATTTTTTTCCACTATCTTGCGAATCAGGGAATAACCATTCGAATGCGGACCGCTGGAAGCCAATCCCAGCACTGCGTCTCCCTCCGTAATCATCGATCCATCTATAATCCGGTCTTTCTCGACCACCCCTACCGCAAAACCTGCCAAGTCATACTCGCCGTGCGGATACATACCCGGCATTTCGGCTGTTTCCCCGCCGATAAGTGCGCATCCTGCCTGTTCGCAGCCCTCCGCAATCCCTTTGATGACCCGTGTCGCCGTATCGACATCCAGTTTTCCGCAACCGAAATAATCCAGGAAAAACAGGGGTTCCGCACCTTGAACCAGAATGTCGTTGACGCTCATGGCTACGAGATCTATTCCGACGGTATCGTGTTTTTCGTACTGGAACGCGAGCTTCAGCTTGGTTCCCACGCCATCGGTGCCGGATACCAGCACAGGGTTGCGGTAGTTTCGCGGCATGTCGAATAATGCTCCGAAACCGCCTATGCCCCCGAGCACCTCCGGGCGCATCGTGCGCCTGGCAAAAGGCTTGATGTTTTGAACCAGACGATCGCCCGCGTCGATATCGACGCCCGCATCCCGGTAAGAGATCGATCCGGTATCGGTATTCTCTGGATTATATGAAGTCAAGTTGAATTTTCGCTTTGTTGCGGATAGAGTGCGGGTTTTCAAAAAACGGCAATTCTACCGTAAATGCGCGTCGATCGAGATGCAAACGACGGAGCGTGGGTTTCGGTAAAGCTGAGGATAACGATAGGAGAGCTCCAATGAAGCAATTGGCGTTGGACATTATGCCATCTCCGCTGCCCGCGCTCTCCAGATTCGTGCCCGGACGCAACACGGAACTGCTGCAAGCCCTGAATGCCATGCTTGCAAGACCGGTCAAGGAGCGCTTCATCTATATATGGGGTGTTCCGGGAAGCGGAAAAAGCCATTTGCTTCAGGCAATGGCTGCGATGTCCATGCGTAACCAGGTGAATACCGCCTATTTCGCCTGTAATTCAAAAACCTGTTTTCGCGAGCGCAGCGAGGCGGACTGCACATTGGTGGATGACGCGGATCGTCTTGAGGACAATGCTCAAATCGGATTGTTCAACCTCTATAATCGCATACGTGAAAGAGATGATGCGGTTCTTCTCGTAAGCGGCTCGTCCGCGCCCGCTCAGCTCAAATTGCGGGAAGACCTCATGACGCGCCTGGGATGGGGTCTGGTATATCGTGTTCATGAGTTGACTGATCCGGAAAAAATAGAGGCGATGCAGAACCATGCGTTGAGCCGGGGACTCGAGCTATCCGGCGAGGTATGCGATTATCTGCTCAGGCACGAACGGCGCGATTTGACCACCTTGATGGCTACCATAGACGCTCTCGATAGTTATTCGATGTCCCATCGCCGCAAAGTCACCATTCCGCTGGCTCGCGAATTATTGCAGGAACTCTCATGAACCTGGTTCTGTTCGATCTCGACAATACGCTTTTAGCGGGCGACAGCGATTTTCAGTGGGCGCAATTCCTCATCGAGCAACGTGTGCTCGACCGCGAAGTCTACGAAGCGCGTAATATCGAATTCTATGAGCAGTACAAGGAGGGAACGCTCGATATACATGAATTTCTGGACTTTCAGCTAAAGCCGCTGTCCCGGCATCCCAGAAGCCAGCTCGATGCATGGCACCAGGAATTCATGCAGCAGAAGATCCTGCCGCTGATAACACCCCAGGCGCGAGAACTGGTCAAGAGACATATGCTTGGCAATAATTTATGCGTCATCATAACCGCCACCAACCGGTTCGTGACCGGTCCCATTGCGCGGGCTCTGGGGATAAGCCATCTCATTGCCACCGAGCCTGAGCAGGTGAACGACGAGTTTACCGGTCAGGTTTTCGGCCTGCCCTGTTTCAGGGAGGGCAAGATTGCTCGGCTGGAAAGCTGGTTGGATGAACACAATTTGACATGGATGTCTTTCCTCGAAAGCTGGTTTTATAGCGATTCGCTGAATGATCTGCCGCTGCTCAACAAGGTTACCCACCCTGTCGCGGTGGATCCCGACGCAACACTGAAGGCTCACGCAGAGGAAAATGGATGGCCCATCATCAGCCTGCGGTAATCGTCGGACTGGCACGTGTGCTGCGTATGCCAGCCCCTCCGCGTGGCTTTGCGGATGGGGGCCGCCTGGCCCTTTGGTGTCCTCGCCACATTCCTGATACGCGAATTCGCACCGAAGCCCCCCTTGCCTGAAAGACCATGAGGGTGGCTGGAAGAGGCCCAGTGCTTCTGATCATCTTCATGATCCTCGTTGCCGCCAGCTTGCTTGCCGGGCTGTCGTTCGGCAGCGTAGACATCCCGGTTTTTACGGTCGCCAGAACCTTGCTATCCGTGGATGATGGAAGTGATCGAGTTGCGCACCATATCATCCGGGATCTGCGTCTGCCGCGCGTGTCGGCTGCCTTTGCCTGCGGCGGCTTGCTCGCCTTGGCCGGGCTGCTGCTCCAGGTTCTATTGCGCAATCCCCTGGCTGATCCTTACATTCTCGGCGTCTCGGGCGGCGCCGGTGTGGGGGCGCTGCTTGCCATGCTGCTCGGGTGGAGCCATATGCTGGCCGATGCCGCTGCGCTCGCCGGCGCACTGGCTGCGGTCGCCATTGTATTCAGCTTGAGCTTTCGCGCTGGGGATTGGAATCTATACCGTTTGCTGCTGACAGGCGTGGTATTGTCTGCGGGTTTCGGCGCGCTCACCACCTTGATTCTTACCTTGGCGCCTGCCAGCGATTTAAAAGGCATGCTGTTTTGGCTGATGGGTGATGTTTCCCGTGCGGAAGGGCAACTGCCTGCCTGGATAGCGCTCATTATCCTATCCACCGTAAGCATGCTGTTTTCGAGAAGCCTCAATGTGCTGAGCCTTGGGCAAATGAAAGCAAGAACGCTGGGTATTGCCGTGCTGCCGCTGCAGGCCGGGCTTTATTTTTGCGCCTCGGCGGCGACGGTGGCCGCCCTGATGCTTGCGGGCGCGATCGGTTTTGTCGGCCTGATCGTGCCGCATGCCGTACGCTTGCTCGGCGTTAATGATTTTCGCTGGCTATTGCCCTTGTCCATACTTGCGGGGGGAAGTTTTCTGGTTTGCGCCGATACCATGGCGCGCACCCTGTGGGCTCCCCAGCAATTGCCCGTAGGCGTGTTGACCGCTCTTTTGGGAGTTCCCTTATTATTGCTGCTGCTTTCCCGCAGACACTGATGCGGATTCCAGCGTTGACCCATCCTGAAGTGTGTTTCATTCGCATTGCAGCGCGGGCTGTGGCCGAATTGGCATATTGTCCCCCGAGCCGCCGTGGATCGAAGTGAAATGGCGAAGTTCGGGAAAGACGTCGCGATCATAGGTGCGGGTGCGGCCGGGATGATGTGTGCCATGGAGGCGGGCAAGCGAGGACGGTCCGTACTGTTGCTCGACCATGCGGCGAAACTGGGAGAAAAAATTCGAATCTCGGGCGGCGGACGTTGCAATTTTACCAACCTGTATGCGAAGCCCGAAAATTTTCTGTCTCACAACCCCGATTTTTTCCGATCCGCGTTAGCGCGCTTTACCCCGGCGGATTTCATCTCTCTCGTGAAAAAGCACGGTATCCACTACCACGAGAAAACTGCCGGACAATTGTTTTGCAACGATAGCTCGCGGCAAATTATCAAGTTGCTGCGGGATGAATGCACCGTGGCCGGCGTGGAATGGCAAATGCCCTGCAGGGTACACAGGATAGATCGCGCTAGCAAAACCGCCGTCGAGAGTGGTGGTTTTGTGCTGGAAACCGATAAAGGCAGGTTTGCCTCAAATTCCCTCGTGATCGCGACCGGCGGATTATCCATTCCTCAAATTGGCGCAAGCCCTTTGGGATATAGAATCGCGGAGCAATTTGGCCTCAATGTCACGCCGCTGAGACCGGCTCTTGTTCCTTTGATGTTTGCGCCGGAACAAGCCGCGAGCTTTTCCCAGCTAACCGGAGTTGCGGTGGACGGCGAAGTCCGCTGCAACGGAGGTCGCTTTCGCGGCGGCATATTGCTGACCCACCGCGGGCTGAGCGGCCCGGCGATATTGCAGATTTCGTCATACTGGCGTCCTGGAATGGCTATTGATATCGACCTGCTTCCGGATATCGATGCGATAACATGGTTGCTCGATCAGCGGCGTGGCAGCGCCACGCTGTCAAGCGTGCTGGCTGGCCAGCTTCCCAGGCGGCTGGCCCAGATCTGGTGCGAGGCAACGGTGCGCGAGAAGCCAGCCAAGCCGATGAGCGAGTACAGCGTCGCGGAACTGAAGCGCATTGCCATGTGCCTGCATAAATGGTCGATCACCCCCAGCGGTACCGCCGGATACAGGAAAGCGGAAGTGACCCTTGGCGGAGTCGATACCCGTGAATTATCTTCCCGGACGATGGAGGCCAAAAAGGTTCCTGGGCTTTACTTCATAGGTGAAGTCGTGGATGTGACGGGACATCTCGGGGGATTCAACTTCCAGTGGGCATGGGCGTCCGGATATGCGGCAGGGCAGGTAGTGTAGGCTCAACCTGAATCCGGCATCGAGGGATTAAAGTACATAGCGCGCCAGATCTTCGCTTTGAGACAGGCTGCCAAGCTTCGAATCGACGTAAGCGGAGTCGATGACAATTTTTTCGCCGTGGTGCTTCTCCGCGGAAAATGATACCTCTTCCAGAAGCTTCTCCATGGCGGTATAGAGACGGCGAGCGCCGATATTCTCGGTTTTTTCATTCACTGCAAAGGTAATTTGCGCCAAGCGCTTGACCGCATCCGGTGTGAATTCCAGTTCGATTCCCTCGGTTCCCAGCAATGCTTCATACTGCCGAGTCAGGCATGCGTCCGTATTTGTGAGAATCTGCACGAAATCCTCAGCGCTAAGGCTGGTCAACTCGACCCGCAGGGGGAACCGCCCCTGCAATTCCGGGATCAGGTCGGAGGGTTTGGCGAGATGGAACGCACCGCTTGCAATGAACAGGATATGGTCTGTCTTGATCATGCCGTACTTGGTTGAGACAGTCGTGCCCTCCACCAGCGGAAGCAGGTCACGCTGAACGCCCTGGCGCGAGACATCCGCGCCAGAGGTTTCAGAACGGCTGGTAATCTTGTCGATTTCATCCAGAAATACGATGCCGTTCTGCTCCACATTCTGGACCGCGCGCAGTTTCAGCTCCTCATCATTGATAAGCTTGGCCGCTTCCTCATCCGTGATGATCTTCATGGCTTCGCGTATCCGCAGCTTCCGCGTCTTTTTCCTCTCCATTCCCAGATTGTGAAACATGCCTTGTATCTGCGTGGTTAATTCCTCCATTCCAGGGGGAGCAAAGATTTCCATATGGGCGTGCGAGGCCGCCACTTCGATTTCGATCTCCTTGTCGTTGAGCTCGCCTTCTCGCAGTTTTTTGCGGAATTTTTGACGGGTAGCATTCTCGGTTTCGCTAACCTCGAAATGGGATCCCATTTCTCGCGCCGGCGGAAGCAGGACGTCCAGAATGCGCTCTTCGGCGTGGTCTTCCGCCCGGGCGCGCATTTTTTCGGTTTCCTGTTCCCGGGATTGCTTTACCGCGGATTCCACCAAGTCGCGGATGATGGAATCCACGTCGCGACCGACATATCCCACCTCGGTGAATTTCGTGGCTTCAACCTTGACGAATGGCGCATCCGCGAGCTTCGCCAGCCTGCGTGCGATCTCGGTCTTGCCGACTCCCGTCGGGCCGATCATCAAAATATTTTTTGGCGTAATCTCCTGCCGAAGGGGATCTTGAACCTGTTGCCTTCTCCAGCGGTTTCGAAGCGCGATGGCAACAGAGCGTTTGGCGGCATCCTGCCCGATGATGTGCTTATCCAGTTCGTGGACAATTTCCTGGGGAGTCAGTTGAGACATGATTTCAATTCCGTATTGTCCGGTTAAAACAGTGATGGATGTGCGAAGACCAGGCTCCGGCGCAGGTCAGCAAACAAAATATTCTGGTGCCGATTTGAAGTCGGTTCGCTCATATTCGAGTAATTTGATGTCTCGGTTTACACGCTGCCGGATTCCATAGTCGCTTCTTCTGGGATAGCTCGTTATCTGAATTGCATTTCCCGGCTCATGGCCTGTCATCGTCGTGCATGAAGGGAAGTCTAGCATTTATCGCCCATCCTGTGGGGCGGGGTCTGGACGCGTTTACCATCGCCAGCCATGCGGTTGTGTCTATTCCCCACCGAATCTTCCTTTCTCGATGTGGTTCAGATCCCGAAAAATCCCGTTCAGGTATTCTTGATAAAAGAACTGCCTGGATGGTCATCAAATGACAGGCTCTGTTCCAGAGCCCGAAAGCCGACCGGCGTTCGTCAGCGGCTTTGCTTTTGTCATGGAATGGATGCAACGGCACTGCAGATGCGGCTGGCTGGTGTGAGCAGTCCAAGGTTAAAAATAATGCTGGAGAGTTACCGGGTATTCCGAATTCATATTCAGCGTTTCCTTAAGCACTTGACCTGTTGCCAATGACTGGGTAATGGTTGAGGATTTCGTTATGGCGTGGAAGTGCAAAACCACGGGTGGTCAGGATGAGAATGTGCAAGACCGGTAAAATCGATGCTTCATAGATAACGCCTGGTTGAATATCCCATGATGTTCTCTCAGGCTTCTGGAGAGCTCTTGGGGACGCGAATGCACCCCGCAATTTATTTTCGCAGGGACAAGGCATCCTGGCCGCTCGTTCAACATTTGACCGAAAAATAGTAAAGCTGGTTTTGATTCACAGAACCAAAACCAGCTTGCGTATATTACTTATGATTTCAAATCACTATTTATAACGATTAACTGGCAGCTTTTTTCAGGTTGACCAAAGCTTCGTCAACATGTTTGGTAGCCACTTCGGCATGATTTTCTTTTGCATGAGCGATGGCCTGGTTGAGATGTCTGATGGATTCAGTGATATTCACTCTCTGGTCGCCATCTTTCAGCTCAGGCAGCACCATTTTTGCATGCTTCAGGCTCGCTTCAGCGTGCATCGCCAACCCTTTGGCATTTCCTTTTTTCCCTTCCGCCTGTGCTTCCTTCGCATGTTCTATAGCTTCTACGATATGTTTGTTAAACACTTTTTTCAAGTGAACTATTGCTTCATCGACATGTTTGGTAGCTTCTTTAGCATCGTTTTCTTTTGCGCTGGCAATGGCTAGATCGAGATGTCTAATGGATTCAGTGACATGCACCCTTTGATCGCTATCTGACACTTCGGGTAGCGCCGCTTTTGCATGCTTCAAGCTTTCTTCGGCATGCCCCAGCAGTTCCTTGGCTTTACCGCTTTTCCCTTCTTTCTCCGCAGCTATCGCATGCTCTATCGCTTCTGAAGTATGCTTATCGACACTGCTGCTGGCAAATAATGGGAAACTGGAAAAAAGCGTTACTACCCCGATTGTCAAAATTGATTTGGCAAGTTTCATAGTAAGTCCTCTCGTCTATAGGTCATTTACTAAAACCAAAGTCACTATATCATGCATCACAAAACCCCTTGGGAATCGCTCTATCCAAGCAGATCAGTTCCTTGAGCCGCTGCAAATGGATGAAGCGAGCCAGCCACCGCCTGGGTTCGATAAGATGGACGTTATCGAGACACTGATTATTGCTGATTACTGAAGGGGCAAGCGATGGCTGATTATGATATTAGTATAGGATGGGAGTTGTTGCCAGAGTTATTGAGCGATCAGGACGCAAACCGGCAGCAGGCTTAGCGTGAGCGCCATGGCGCACGCTAGTGACTGCCACCGCCTTGTTCGGTTATCACAGCACCTCGATCACATGATTCTGGTTGGTGTAGATGCACAAATCCCCTGCTATCGCGAGCGATTTCTTGACGATTTCCAGCGGCGTGAGATCCGTATTCTCAAGGAGCGCCCGGGCGGCGGAATGCGCATAAGAGCCGCCGCTGCCAATGGCAGCCAGGCCGAACTCCGGCTCGATCACATCTCCCGCTCCCGTAACGATGAGGGTGACGCTAGGGTCGGCGACCACTAGCATGGCTTCAAGCCGGCGCAGAATGCGGTCGGTACGCCAGTCCTTCGCCAGTTCCACAGCGGAGCGCATGAGATGGCCCTGGTGTTTTTCAAGTTTGCCTTCAAATCGCTCGAACAAGGTGAAGGCATCGGCCGTACCGCCTGCAAATCCCGCGAGGATTTTGTCATGATAGAGCCGTCGTACTTTTCGGGCGCTTGCCTTTGCCACTACTGCGCCCAAAGTGACCTGGCCATCTCCGCCGAGCGCCACCTGCGCGCCGCGGCGTGCGGAAAGTATCGTAGTGCCACGAAATTCTTGCATTGCGAGCCCATGAGTTTATCGAGCAGAGAGGATTATAGCGCCGATTGGCGGATAACATGTAGAAGCAAACCTGTTGCGGCGGATTCTTCCTGACCGCACGGCCAGGATCAGGTTCCCGCCGTCTTTTTCCTGGCCCTGGGATGCGCGGCGTCGTAAGTTTTTGACAAATGCTGAAAATCCAGGTGGGTATAGATCTGTGTAGTGCTGATGCTCGAATGCCCCAGCATTTCCTGGACAGAGCGCAGGTCCCCGCTTGATTGCAGCACATGGGAGGCGAATGAATGCCGTAGCATGTGCGGGTGTACATTGGACGAGATTCCCTGGTGTGCAGCCCATATTTTTAGACGCTGGCTGATGGACCGCCGGCTCATGTTTTTTCCGTGCCGCGATATGAAAAGTGCGCTTGCCCCTGGCTGGATCAGGTTCTCCCGGTGTCTGATCCATTCGTGCAGAGCGTGCACGGCCTTGCTGCCGACGGGGACAATGCGGGTCTTGCCGCCTTTGCCCGTGATACGCACCGTGCCGTCCGCGAGGTCCAGATTATCGGGTTTGACGCCTGCGAGTTCCGCCAGCCGCAATCCCGAGGAGTAGCAAAGTTCGAACAGTGCCTTGTCCCGCAAGGCCATCACATCATCTGCGGCGGAGAAGTCCAGCAGTTTCGCGGCTTCATCCGGCGAAAGCGCGCGGGGCAGTGATTTGGGGGCTTTTGGCGCCCTTATTCCGGCACAGGGATTGCCTTCATATCCGTGCCTTTTTGCTAGATATCGATAAAAGCCGCGCCAGGCTGAAAGCATTCTTGCGACGGTTTTTCCGGAACACTGCTTCCCGTGGCGTTGCGCCACGAAGCGGCGGATGTGGTGGGGTTGTAATTGCTCCAGTGGCGTCTCGGCCGCGAAGCCGAGTAATACATCGAGATCCCGCCGGTAGCCTTCACAGGTCAAGGGAGACAGGCGCCGCTCCTGGGAGAGGTGGTCGATATAGGAGGAAGCCGTTTTTCCGTTGGCCTTCCTGGTTATGCTGACTTCATATTCTTTCACTTCTTGCCTTCGTGTTGCCCGAACCTGTCCTTGTTTCTCAAGCCGACGCAAACCGGCGTATCGCGGCGCTTGCCAGTTCCCCCAGCTGCGCCAGGTAAATTGTTCCCATTTCCGGATAGAACCGTTGCGATTCCTCGCTTGCCAGCACCAGCAAGCCAATTGTCCTGTCGGTTCGCAGGGGCATCATGGCAAACGACCTCAAGCGTATGCCGTCTTCTCCAAACCAGTCCCGGATTTCTTCCAGCACGTGCGGACCGCAATAAGGGTGCTGCAGGCTTTCGGCCAGGCTGGGAATATCAGGCCCCGTCTTATCCAGCTCCGGTGCCTGTTGCCCTTCGATGGTTATTCCCCAGATTCGCAGCGCCATGTGGGGAATAAGGAAATCTTCCCGCAAATTGTAATTCAGACCCTGCAGAACATCGTTCAGACCGGTAAACTGGAGCAGCACGACCGCCAGCCGATGCATCTTTTCGGAAAGAGCGCTGTTTTCTTCGGCGAATCTGACCAGTTCGCTCAGCTTATCCTGCAGGACACGATTCCGCTCTCTCAAGTCCATGATCTGGCGTTCACTGATCGGGATCGCCCTATCGCCATGAGGATGGGGAATTTGTATATCTGCCAGTACACTCGCATACTCCGTAAAAAAATCCGGATGATCCTTCAGATACAGCGCAATTTCCTCGTCGCTGAATTTCATAACTCGATTTCTCCATCGAACACGGTTACGGCAGGGCCGGTCATCCAGACGGGCTGGGTTTCGCCTGCCCAACGCACGCGCAGCTTGCCGCCTCGCAGGCTGACTTCAACCGACGAATCCAGCAAGCCGCGCCGGATTCCAGCGACCACCGCGGCGCAAGCGCCGGTGCCGCATGCAAGCGTTTCTCCCGCGCCTCGTTCATATACTCGCAGCCGTATGTGGCGGCGATCCAGGACCTGCATGTAACCGGCATTCACCCGGCGAGGAAAGCGCGGATGGCGTTCGATCAGCGGGCCTTCGGTCGATACCGGCGCCTGATCCACATCCTCCACCAATTGCACGGCGTGAGGGTTCCCCATCGACACGACGCTGATTTCAATCTCCCCGCCGCCGATGTCGAGCGGATAAGTCATGGCGTGCTTTGCGGCAAGGAAAGGAATATCCTCCGGTTCGAATCCCGGTTCGCCCATGTTGACCGTCACTTCGCCACCGGGCTCCAGCCGGGGGATGATGAGGCCGCCAAGCGTCTCCACGCGGATCTCATCCTTGCTCGTCATCCCATAATCGTGCACATAGCGCACGAAGCAGCGTGCGCCATTACCGCATTGCTCCACTTCCCCGCCGTCCGCGTTGAAGATGCGATAGCGAAAATCCGCATCGCCGCTTGCCGCCTCTATCAGCAGGATCTGATCGCAGCCCACGCCGAAATGCCGATCGGCGAGCCGCCGCATTTGTTCCGGGCTGAGCAAAACAGATTGATTGACGCCATCGATAACGACGAAATCGTTCCCCAGCCCATGCATCTTCGTGAATTTCAGTTTCATGACGCCCAGTTCATATTGTCATTCTGCCATCCAGGCATCGTTCCGGCGTACCCGCGGCGAGTCTGCACACCGCGGCTGTCCAGCGTGAGTTTGTTACAGAAAGATGCCATTGTCAACATGCGGCGCCTTCCGGGCTTCCGCCTCCAAGAGGCTTTGCATCCGGTCTTTGAGCTGATGCCGGGAGTGGGGGCGCTATTTTACACCGGCAGCTATTCCAGCCGGGAACCCGGGGAAAGCGCAAGGGACAAATTATTCAGCTTCTTAATAGCGGTGTAATTTGATATCCTAGATCCTTTTTGACTCTCCTATAGGCGGCTGGACGACATGAGCGACTATCTTTTTACTTCAGAATCCGTATCTGAAGGCCATCCGGACAAGGTGGCCGACCAGATTTCCGACTCGATCCTGGATGCCATTCTGGAACAGGACGCCAACGCGCGGGTTGCCTGCGAAACCTTGTGCAGCACCGGCCTGATCGTCATGTCGGGGGAGATCACCACCGAGGCAAACGTCGACTATATTCAGGTGGCTCGGGCAGCCGTCAAGCGCATAGGATATAACAGCTCGGAAATCGGCTTCGATTATCATACCTGCGCAGTGCTTACCGCGTTCAACAAGCAGTCTCCCGACATTGCTCAAGGCGTCAATCGCTCCAAGGAAGAGGAAATGGACCAGGGAGCGGGAGACCAGGGCCTCATGTTTGGCTATGCTTGCGATGAAACGCCGCAATTGATGCCGGCGCCGATCTATTATGCGCACCGCCTGATGGAGCGGCAAGCGGAACTGAGGAAAGATGGCCGCCTGCCCTGGCTGCGCCCGGACGCCAAGTCCCAGGTTTCGATCCGTTACCTGAATGGCAAGCCGCAGCGCGTGGAAACCGTGGTGATTTCCACCCAGCATGATCCGGACATTTCGCATTCCGACCTGAGCGAAGCGGTTATCGAGGAAATCATCAAGCCGGTGCTGCCCAGGAATATGCTTGGTAGCGAGACGCGTTACCTGGTCAACCCTACTGGCCGCTTCGTAGTGGGCGGGCCCATGGGTGATTGCGGCTTGACGGGTCGAAAAATTATCGTGGATAGCTATGGAGGCACTGCCCATCACGGCGGCGGCGCATTCTCCGGCAAGGATCCCTCCAAGGTGGACCGTTCCGCCGCCTATGCCGGGCGATACGTGGCGAAGAACGTCGTCGCGGCGGGTCTGGCAACCCGGTGCGAGGTGCAGGTTGCGTATGCCATAGGGGTGGCGCGGCCTGTTTCCCTGATGGTCGATACCTTTGGCACAGGCAAAATTTCTGACGAAAAGATCGCCAGGTTGGTCGAGCGTCATTTTGATCTGCGCCCGCGCGCCATCATCCATACCCTTAACCTGCTACGCCCCATCTACCAGAAGACCGCTGCCTATGGCCATTTTGGAAGGGACGAACCGGAATTCACCTGGGAAGTGACCGACAAGGCGGCGCGGCTTCGTGCCGATGCCGGAATCGAAGAAATGGCGGTAGAGGCATAAGCCGCCAGCCGGATTACATCGCTTCAACCACTCTCTCGCCGAGGAGCGCTGCAACGGGCACCGTCCCGCGAGGCTCGGCAGGGAGAGTATCGTATTAACGGCGCTCGTTCATTTTCAGGAGATTGTTCATGAACGCTGTGCTCAATCCTGCGCCCCAATCCGGGAGCAGACAATTTACCGACTACAAGGTCGCCGACATGTCCCTGGCTGAATGGGGACGCAAGGAAATCGCGATCGCTGAAACTGAAATGCCGGGTCTGATGGCATTGAGGGAGGAATATGGCGACACCAAGCCATTGGCGGGGGCGCGTATCGCCGGCTCCCTGCACATGACCATCCAGACTGCGGTGCTGATAGAAACCCTCACCAGGCTAGGGGCTGAAGTGCGCTGGGCATCCTGCAATATTTTTTCGACGCAGGACCACGCCGCTGCAGCCATCGCGGCCGCGGGCATCCCAGTCTTCGCTTACAAGGGCGAGTCGCTGGATGATTATTGGGAATATACTCATCGCATTTTCGAGTGGGGAGGCGATGACGCAGCAGCGGGTGCAGGCAGCAGCCCGAACATGATACTGGACGATGGCGGCGATGCCACTCTGCTGATCATCCTCGGCAGCAAGGCGGAAACCGATCCTTCAATCGTGGCGAACCCTGCCAATGAGGAAGAGCAGGCATTGTTCGCGGCCATCCGCAAGCGGTTGAGTAAACAACCCGGCTGGTATTCGGCCAAACGCGCCGGCATTCGCGGCGTGACCGAAGAAACCACCACGGGCGTTCACCGGTTGTATGAAATGCAGAAGAAAGGGGAACTGCCATTTCCGGCATTCAATGTCAACGACTCGGTCACCAAGTCGAAATTCGATAATCTTTACGGCTGCCGCGAGTCGCTGGTCGATGGAATCAAGCGGGCGACGGATGTCATGATCGCTGGAAAAATCGCGCTGGTGTGCGGGTATGGAGACGTGGGCAAGGGTTGCGCACAATCCTTGCGTGGCCTCGGGGCGACCGTATGGATCACCGAGATCGATCCGATCTGTGCGCTGCAGGCGGCAATGGAAGGATATCGTGTCGTCACCATGGACGATGTCTGCGATCAGGCCGACATTTTTGTTACCGCCACCGGCAATTTGCGCGTCATCACTCATGACCACATGCTGAAGATGAAAGACCAGGCGATCGTCTGCAACATCGGGCATTTCGATTCCGAGATAGACATCGCCTCGGTTCAGAAATACCAGTGGGAGAACATCAAGCCGCAGGTGGACCATGTCATTTTTCCGACCGGCCGCCGCATTATCGTGCTTGCCAAGGGGCGCCTGGTAAACCTGGGCTGTGCCACGGGCCATCCGTCATTTGTGATGTCCAGTTCTTTTACCAACCAGGTGCTGGCGCAGATGGAGCTTTGGCAAAACGGCGCGAATTACCAGAAAAACGTCTATGTGCTTCCCAAGCAACTCGATGAAAAGGTGGCCCGGCTGCACATCAGGAAGCTGGGTGTCAAACTCACGGAGCTGACCGACGAGCAGGCGCAATATTTGAATCTGGATAAGGGCGGTCCTTATAAGCCGGAGTTGTATCGCTACTGATGCAGCAACTCCCTGTGGGGGATAACCCTCCGTGAAGCGCTTCGCAGCAGGCAGGCATGGAGCGCTCGCGGAGAATAAGAGAACGGCCGATTCGATCCTCCTTTCCTCGGCCGCGCCGTTTCCGGAAGCCAGAAGATGGAATCCCAAAAAAAGTTCGCACCCACTTTCAGTTTCGAGTTCTTTCCGCCGCAGACCCCGGAGGGGATGGAAAAGCTGCGGGCTACCCGCAGGCAGTTGGCCCAGCTCGATCCGAAATTTTTTTCCGTCACCTTTGGCGCCGGCGGCTCCACACGCGACCGTACCCTCGAGACCGTGCTCGAAATTCAGGCGGAAGGCCATGTTGTCGCCCCCCATCTTTCCTGTATCGGCTCGACCGGCGAAAGCATTCGCAGCATGCTGCAAAAGTATTACGATGCGGGCATCCGGCATATTGTCGCCTTGAGGGGTGATTTGCCCTCCGGCATGGCCCAGGCAGGCGAATTTCGCTATGCCAACGAGCTCGTGACCTTTATCCACCAAGAGTTCGGCGATACTTTTCACATCGAGGTGGCGGCGTATCCGGAATACCACCCCCAGGCCGTTTCCCCTGGGGAGGATTTGCGGAATTTCAAACGCAAGGTGGATGCCGGTGCGGATTCCGTCATTACCCAGTATTTCTACAATGCAGACGCCTATTTCAATTTCATTGACAGTTGCGAAGCGATAGGTGTCGATGTCCCCATCGTGCCGGGTATCATGCCGATCAACAAGTTTTCTCAACTGGCGAGATTTTCCGATGCCTGTGGGGCCGAAGTCCCGCGCTGGATCAGGAAAAGACTGGAAGGATATGGTGACGACAGCGCATCGATCCGCGCTTTTGGACTGGATATCGTGACCGAGCTGTGCGACCGGCTACTTCGCGCCGGCGCACCAGGGCTGCATTTTTACACGCTCAACTCCGCAGGATTGACGGCAACCATCTGGCAGAGATTAGGGCTGTAATTCCATCTCGATTTCAGGCATCGTTTTGCCAATTGCCACCGGCGTTGGCACATATTTCTCAGGACGAGATGGGTATATGGGTATAGGTAATAGCCACAACCCATCTTTCCCTTTTTCCGGAATTATGCCGCCTTTGCAGCGCTCTTGCTCTCCAGGGGCAAAGGATTGGCCGCATAGGCATAATGTGCCGCTGCTTCGGCCGTTCCCGGCTTGATCTTCTTGCCCATATCGGCCAGCACGATTTCCAGCGCGCCCAGACATAGCATGACGTTTTCAATTTTGCTGGAATAACCCATCAGGCCGAAGCGCCAGATTTTGCCGGCGAAATCTCCCAATCCCGCACCGATTTCGAGATTGTAATCGGCGAGCAGCCTGCGGCGCACTTCTTTTTCATCGATGCCTTCAGGCACATAGACCGAGTTGAGCTGCGGCAGGCGAGATTTTTCCTCCACCAGGTATTTGATGCCCAGGGTTTCCAGTCCCGCCTTCAGTGCTTCGTGGTTACGCTGATGGCGCGCCCAGGAATGCTCCAGTCCCTCCTCGTACAGCATGAACAACGCCTCATGCAGGGCGTAGAGCGCATTGGTCGGAGCGGTATGGTGATAAGTCCGGGTGGTTCCCCAATACCCCAGCAACAGGTTCAAATCCATGAACCAGCTTTGCACTTTTTCCTTGCGGTTCTTGACGAGTTCCACCACGCGTTCCGAAAAGCTGATCGGTGAAAGGCCCGGCGGGCAGGACAGGCATTTCTGGCTTCCGGAATAAATCGCGTCGATCTTCCATTCGTCCACCTTGAGCGGAGAACCGCCCAGCGAAGTGACGGTATCGACGATGGTCAGGCAGTTATGGCGATGGGCAATCTCGCACAACAGCTTCGCATCCGACAGCGCGCCGGTGGAAGTTTCGGCATGGACAAAGGCGACCACCTTCGCGTCCGGATTCTGTTTCAAGGCATCTTCCACTTTCTGGGGATCGACCGGCGCACCCCACTTGTCCTCAACGACCACCGCCGTACCCCCGCAGCGCTGCACATTTTCGATCATGCGGCCGCCGAACACGCCATTGCGGCACACGATGACCTTGTCGCCATGGTTGACCATGTTGACGAAGCACATCTCCATGCCCACCGAGCCGGGGCCCGATACCGGAAAAGTCAGCAGGTTCGACGTCTGGAAAGCATACCGCAGCAGGCTTTTCAGCTCTTCCATCATATCCGTGAACACCGGGTCGAGGTGGCCCAGGGTGGGCCGCGCCATTGCTGACAACACGCGCGGATGGGTATCGGAAGGTCCCGGTCCCATCAGGACGCGTTGCGGAGGATAAAACGTGCCGATTTGCCTGGTGGGGCCGTAGTGTTTGGTGGTCATGACGAGTCCTGAAAAAGTGTTGGGCGGAATAGCGTAAAACGCCGATTCTACCAAGCGAACGCAGATTTTGCTATGCGCGGAAGCACCAAAGGCGAATTGCCCGCCTTTGTGCTCGCCTTTGGTGGATAGAAACCGGCATTCGGGCAAGTCCTATCGCACCAGCAGCATGGGCTTGATATAGAGCGTTTGCGCGATCTTGTCCGCTGCCTGCCTGGCTACTGCCTGGTCGGGATAGGGGCCGGCGTGCACCTTGAACAGGCCATCCATTGCCACGATTCCGAGGCTGTTGGTCATCAGGGGCAGTTCGGTGCGCATGCGCGCCAGGAAATTATCGGCGTTATCGTAAGCGCTGAAGGCGCCGAGCTGAAGATAAATGCCATTTGCGTCGGGTGTAAAAGCCGCCCGGGTTGTTTGCCGGGCTTCACCGGCTTGAACGCTTGCCGTGGGCGCGGAGGCCACGGCGAACAAAACGGGACCATCCGGTCCCTCAATCACGGCGGCGGCCCCTACAGGTGCGGAGGCTATCCTCATGGCGGGCTCGGCATTCACGAGTATCGTTTCCACCTCCACCAGCGAACTTCCCCCATCCAGCAGATCGAGCTTGTATGCCGCGGTATAGGAGAGATCGATCAGGCGATCGGAAAGAAACGGCCCGCGATCGTTGAGACGAATCACGACGGATCTGCCATTCCGGAGATTGGTTACGCGAACGTAGCTAGGCAGCGGCAGTACGGGGTGGGCGCCGGTCATCCCGTACATGTCGTAGATTTCGCCAGACGCTGTTTTCTGTCCATGGTAGCGGCGGCCATACCAGGACGCTATTCCGCGTTCACGATACGATTCCAGCCCGGTCATGGGCCTGTAGGATTTTCCAAGCGCGACATAGGGCCGCATATTGGCCTCACGCAGGGGCTCGTAGCGGGGAACGGCGTCGGGAATGGACGCAAGATCCACCGGGGGATTGTCCCCAGGGCCATCATCCAGATAGTATCCCCCCTTTTTTGAGAAAATGCTGGGTTTTGTGGTTTTGCCGGAGGAGGGCTTTTCCGGTTCGTCCTGCTTCAGGAAAGTGCCGCACCCCGCAACCAGGACCATGAGCGATAATGCCGCCATGCGGGCGGCCGGCAACGAACGGGATGTGCAGGTCGAGGGGGATTTCACGTCTTTACCAGTTTAGGATGCGTCTGAATGCTCATCAAAATACCAAATCCCAACAGCATTGTCACCATGGATGTGCCGCCGTAGCTGATCAGCGGCAATGGCACGCCGACTACAGGCAGAATGCCGATGACCATACCCATGTTCACAAAGATATAGGTGAAAAACGTCAACGTGATCGACCCTGCGATCAGGCGCGTGAACTGGGTCGGGGCATTGGCGGTGATGAACATGCCGCGGCCTATCACGACCACATATAGCAGCAGCAGCAACGAATTTCCCACCAAACCGAATTCCTCGGAAAACACGGCAAAGATGAAGTCAGTGCTTTTCTCGGGAAGAAAATCGAGATGAGTTTGCGTCCCATGCTGCCAGCCCTTGCCGAGCACGCCTCCGGATCCGATGGCAATAGTGGATTGTATGGTGTGGTAGCCTGCGCCGAGCGCGTCCTGTGTCGGATCGAGCAGGGTCATGACACGCCGCCGCTGATAGTCATGCATCATCGACCACAGGAATGGCACGCTGCCTGCTCCCACTATCGCCAGCCCGACCATGATGCGCCACGACAATCCGGTAAGGAAAAGCACATAAAAGCCGCTGGCGGCGATCAGCAGCGCCGTGCCAAGATCCGGCTGGCGCAGGATCAATACGACTGGCAGCAACAGCAGCAACGTCGCCACTCCGTAATCCCTCAGTCTTAACGTTGCTTCATGCATGTCGAAATACCATGCCATCATTAACGGCACCGCTATTTTCATCAGCTCGGATGGCTGGATACGCGTCACGCCGAGGTTCAGCCAGCGCCGCGCCCCATTGTTGATTTCTCCGAAGAGCATGACGCAGAGCAGCAACAGAAGTCCGGTCAGATAAATTGGAAAAGCAATGCGCATGATGTGCTGCAACGGAATATTGGCGACGAGCCACATGATACCGAGCGCAACCAGCATATTGATGCCCTGGTTGGTGACACGGCTGAGGTTGGCGTCGGTGGCGCTATAAAGCGTGATCAGCCCCGTTGTCATCAACATCAACAGCCCGACCAGCAGGAAGCCGTCGATGTAGCGCGTCAGGTAGTGCCACAGCCGCAAGGGATCAGTCATGAACGGCTTCCTCGTCGTCTCCCGCCGGGTCGGCGGTCTTGGCCTCGCTTTCCTTGGGCAATATGCCCAGCAGGAAGTAGTCCATCACCAGTCTGGCGATAGGCGCTGCGGTGGCGCCGCCATGGCCGCCATTTTCCACCAGCACCGATAGCGCGATTTTTGGATTTTTCGCTGGAGCATAGGCAATGAACAATGCGTGGTCGCGATGGCGCTCCTGGACTTTGCTTTCCATGTATTTTTCGCCTTGCTTCACGCCCACTACTTGCGATGTTCCCGTCTTGCCGGCGAATGCATAGGCCGCCCCCGCCGCCGCAACAGCCGCGGTGCCGCCGGGGCGAGTGACATCGATGAGCGCATTCTTTACCGCTTCAAGATGAGCCGGGTTGAGATCGAGCGTGTACAAGGGTTCCGTTGCGATCTCGCGCAATATCTCATTGCTATTATTCTTTATCTGTTTTACCAGGTGCGGGCGGAAGGCTGTGCCCTTTCCCGCGAGGATGGCGGTAGCGAAGGCGAGCTGCAGGGGCGTTGCCAGGTTATAGCCCTGGCCGATTCCCACCGAGATGGTATCGCCGGCATACCATTTCTGTTTATGCCGTTTCATCTTCCATTCCTGAGTAGGCATCAAGCCCATGACCTCGCCTTCGATATCGATGCCGGTTTTCTTTCCAAGTCCGAACTTTCCGGTAAAGCTGGCAATATTGTCGATGCCAAGATCGTTGGCCAGCGCGTAATAATAAGTGTCGCAGGAGACGACAAGCGACTGGTGGAGATCCACGTACCCGTGGCCTCCCGCTTTCCAGTCCCGAAATCGATGTGTGCTTCCGGGAAGGCTGAAGTATCCAGGGTCGCTGATGCCTTGCTGTGCGTTGCGTTTATTGAGTTCCAGGCCCGCCAGCGCCATGAATGGCTTGAATGTGGAACCTGGGGGATACATTCCGCGCAGTGCGCGGTTATTGAGCGGGCGGTCAATGGAGTTGTTCAGCAAGTCCCAGTTTTCGGAATCGATGCCATCGACAAACAGATTGGGATCGAAGCCCGGCTTGCTCACGAACGCCAGTATGTCGCCCGTGTCCGGCTCGATTGCCACCAGGGCGCCCCGGCGGTCCCCAAATGCTTTTTCCGCCACCTCCTGCAGCTTGGCATCGAGCGATAGCATCAGGTTGTTTCCAGGAATGGGAGGAGTACGGGATATGATGCGTATGACTCGGCCTGCGGCGTCTGTTTCCATTTCCTCGAAACCGGTGATGCCATGCAATTCCTTTTCGTAACTCTGCTCGAGGCCGATTTTCCCCATGTACAGCGAGCCCCGGTAATTCGCCAGGTCATGGCGGGCCTCAAGTTGTTCGAGGTCCTTGTCGTTGATGCGTCCGATGTAGCCCACCACGTGTGAGGCGCTTTCTCCTCGCGGGTATTGCCGGAACAGGCGGGCCTTGATTTCCACCCCGGGAAAGCGGTAGCGATTTGCAGCGAATCGCGCAACTTCCACATCGGTCAAGCGGGTGCGTATGGGCAGGCTCTCGAATCGCTTGCTCTCGTCCCTCAGCTTCTTGAATCGCTTGCGGTCCCTGGGTGCAATTTCAACGATGGTGGAGAGTTCATTGATGAGCGCCTCGAGGTCCGGCACCTTGCTTGGTATGATCTCCAGCGTGTAGGCCGAATAGTTGTGCGCCAGGACCTCCCCGTTGCGATCAAAGATCAGGCCGCGGTTGGGTACTATCGGTGCGATGGATATGCGGTTGGCTTCGGCTAAAGTATGGTAATGCTCGCGTTGCGATACCTGAAGGTAGAAGAAACGCGTGAACAGCAGAAGGAAAAGCAGCAGCATGAATCCGGCGCTGATCGCGAGCCTTATGCGGAAATAATGCAGTTCGCGCAGATGATTGCGAAGCTCTACCCTACGATTCATAGAGTATCAGAGGTTGACCTGCCGGGTTTTTGTGGCATTCTAAGCAACGAAAAAAGCAGCGGCCATAATATGATGCCTGTTATGGTTGCAAGAAAAAAACCCCATCCCGGAAAATGGGAACCACCGAGCAGCCCGGCAAGAAGTCTGGCGCATTGCCCGAGGAGCAGTATCAAGCCTATCTGGGGGGCCTGTGCGAGCGGGCTGAAAAAAAGGAGGCGGCGATGAAACAGCAGGGCGGAAAACGCCATGATGCTGTATGCGAGAGCATTCTCGCCCAGCGTGCTGGCGTTGCTGATATCCATGAGCAGACCCAGGAAGAAGGCGATGCTCATGCCGATTCGCTGAGGTTGGTTGATGCACCAGTAAAGCAATACCAGAGCAACGAAATCGGGGCGCGCGGCCAGGGCACCGGGCGATAGTGGCAACAGGTTGAGCAGCAAGGCCGCCACCAGGCTTAAAACGATGAATGAGCCTTTTACAGGGAGCAATATTTCCTGCTTGGGGTGATCAGCGAATGCCAACTTTTTCTCGCTTCCTTGTCTCAGGCTTGATTTCGAATGCATCGGCCGGGGTTTCGGCGGGTGGGTTCATCAGGGATAATATCAGCAACTGCCGGTGGTGGCCTACTCCTGCGGTAGGTGTGCAGGTGATGCGGGCGAAGACGAAAGCGGGACTGCGCTCGATCTTGGATACGCTTGCTACCGGAAGTCCCGGCGGATAAACGCCATCTATCCCCGAAGTCACCAGTACGTCCCCCGACCGAATGTCCGTGTTTACCGCGACATAGCGCAACTCCAGCAGCCCATCCTTGCCGGTGCCGGAAACGACGGAACGCAGCCCGTTTCGCACAACCTGTATCGGGACGGAATGATCCTTGTCCGTAATCAATGTCACTTCCGATACCCAGGGATAATTGCGGGTGACCTGCCCGACCACGCCCACGTCGTCTACAACCACCTGCCCCGTCTGTATCCCGCTCTGGCTGCCTTTGTCCAGCATGATCTTGCGGTTGAAGGGATCGCTGGGCACGCGGAGGATCTCCGCGATGACTGCCTTGCTTTCCACGCGCTGCGCTGCTTCCAGCAACTTGCGCAATTGGTCGTTTTCGGCCCGTAATGCCTGCAACTGCAGGAGTTGTCCCTTGTCGGCCAGATATTGCTGCTTCAGATAGGCATTTTCGTCCGCCAGATGATTAGTGACAAAAACCGCACCCATGGTGTCGGAGAGGGTCATGGGTACATTGGCAAGCTTTTGCAGCGGATAGAGCGCGATGGCAAATACTTGCCGAATTCCCGCCAGATATCTGAAATGGGTATCAGCGGCCATGAGTGTTAACGACAGGAGCACGAAGAAAAATAGCCGTGCCTGCAAGCTCGGGCCGTGTCTGAAAAACTGCGGGGCCATTTCCATCAAATTTGGGTGTTTGAATGTACCCTATCCGGAATTCAACACAAAGAAGGCCGGCCGAATGATGCCTGTCAGGCGTGCGGTCCAGGGCCTGTTAACCCCTGTTTCCCGCCCGCATTGTTAACAGGCCCTAGTCACTTGCAAATATGCTTACCAGCTGATCCATGTTTTCAAGTGCTATCCCCGACCCGCGAACCACACAGGTCAGCGGATCCTCCGCGATTATCACGGATAATCCGGTCTCTTCCATCATCAAGCGATCGATATCGCGCAGCAATGCGCCTCCGCCGGTCAGCACCATGCCTTTTTCCGCAATGTCCGCCCCCAGCTCGGGCAAAGTATGCTCCAGGGCGGATTTGACGGCGCTGACGATATTGTTGAGCGGCTCAGCCAAGGCTTCAAGAATCTCATTGCTGGAAATAGTAAAGCTTCTCGGAATCCCTTCCGCCAGATTGCGTCCCTTGACTTCCATTTCGCGTACTTCCGACCCTGGAAATGCAGAGCCGATTTCCTTCTTGATCAATTCGGCGGTGACCTCGCCGATCAGCATACCGTAGTTGCGGCGTATGTAATTTATGATGGCCTCGTCGAACTTGTCTCCCCCGACCCGCACAGAGTTCGAGTAAACGATTCCTCCCAACGATATCACGCCAACTTCCGTTGTGCCTCCGCCAATATCCACCACCATGGAGCCGGTAGCATCTTCCACGGGCAGGTTTGCGCCAATAGCCGCAGCCATTGGCTCCTCGATCAATTCCACCTTGCGGGCCCCGGCGCCGTAGGCTGCTTCGCGAATGGCGCGGCGCTCAACCTGCGTGGAGCCGTAGGGAACGCAGATCACGATTCGTGGATTGGCGGCAAACAATCGCGGGGGATTCACTTTTTTGATGAAGTGCTTCAGCATTTGCTCGGTAACGGTAAAGTCAGCGATTACGCCGTCCTTCATGGGGCGGATGGCGGTAATATTACCGGGAGTGCGCCCCAGCATCTGCTTCGCTGCCAGGCCTACCTGCTGGATCAGCTTCTTGCCATTAGGTCCACCATCCTGGCGAATCGCCACTACCGAGGGTTCGTTCAGCACGATGCCTTGCCCGCGCACATAGATCAAAGTATTGGCAGTCCCCAGGTCGATGGCCATATCGGTCGAGAAATAGCCTTTCAATATGTTATTGTTGATGAAATTAATCATGGTTACGGGATCCGTTGGAGACGACGATAAGGGCGCGTGAAAAGAATGCGTCATTCAGGTCGGCTATGATACTCTATTAGCTATTTGAATATAAGGGTTATAAGCCTTTGGAGGATGAATGTCGCTGTCTTTGGACGAGGTGAAACGCATTGCAAATCTTGCCCGCATTGAAGTTGTTGAGGAGGAGGGAAGCGCCATTCTCGCTCAGTTGACGGACATCTTCAGCTTGATCGAGCAGATGCAGGCAGTGGATACCTCAGCGGTGTCGCCCATGTCCCACTCGCAGGATGTCAGGCAGCGCCTGCGGGAAGATGCGGTAACCGAGATGGATCAGCATGAATTGTTCCAGTCGATTGCTCCGCAGGTGGAAATGGGGCTTTATCTGGTGCCGAAAGTTATCGAGTAACCGCATATGCGGCCCTCGAATTATCTTCGCCCCTTAACGAGTCCTGTTCCACAAATCCCATGTTGAATTTCAGCCTCAGGCAGCTTTCCGCGCTGCTCGCATCAAAAAAAATTTCCAGCGCCGAATTGACGGGTGAATTTCTCCAGCGTGCGCGCTCGCTGAATTCCGAATACAACGCTTTTATCACACTCGACGAGGAGGCGAGCCTGACCCAGGCCCGTTCCGCAGATGCCGCTATCGCAGCCGGCCGGGCGACTCCGCTCACAGGCATTCCTGTCGCGCAAAAGGACATCTTTTGCACCAAGGGATGGCGCACGACCTGTGGATCGAGGATGCTGGCAAACTTCATTTCTCCCTATGACGCCGATGTGATCGAACGGTTCAATGCGGCGGGTGCGGTAACCATCGGCAAGACCAACATGGATGAATTCGCCATGGGGTCGAGCAATGAGACGTCTTTTTATGGTCCTGTTAAAAATCCGTGGGACACGGCAGCCGTGCCCGGCGGGAGCTCGGGCGGCTCAGCCTGCGCGGTTGCAGCGCGGATGGCCCCTGGCGCAACGGGCACCGACACCGGCGGTTCCATTCGCCAACCCGCCGCGCTATGCGGCATTTCGGGACTCAAGCCTACCTATGGCCGGGTTTCACGTTATGGCATGATTGCCTTTGCTTCCAGCCTGGATCAGGGTGGGCCCATGGCCAAGTCGGCGGAAGACCTGGCATTGATGCTCAACGTCATGGCCGGGTTCGATGCGCGTGATTCGACCAGTTTACAGCGTGAACCGGAAGACTATACCCGTATTCTCGAGAAGCCGCTGGAGGGCTTGCGCATCGGCCTGCCAAGAGAATATTTCGTCAAGGAAATAAATGATGACGTAGCGCGTGCCGTGGATGACGCGCTGGCGGAATATCGCAAGCTGGGGGCAAAGACGGTGGAGGTATCCCTTCCCACTACAAAACTGTCCGTTCCGGTTTATTACGTGCTGGCTCCTGCGGAGGCATCGAGCAATCTTTCCCGCTTCGACGGGGTCCGGTATGGCTACCGCGCTCCGGATTATGCCGATCTCAATGACATGTACCGGAAAAGCCGTGCCCAGGGTTTTGGCGCGGAGGTGAAGCGCCGCATACTCATCGGCACTTATGTGTTGTCGCATGGCTACTACGACGCGTATTACATCCAGGCACAGAAACTGCGCCGCCTCATTGCGCAGGATTTTACCGAGGCGTTCGCCCGGTGCGATATCATCATGGGACCAACCTCTCCCACGGTGGCTTTCGATCTCGGCGAGAAAAGCAGCGATCCGGTACAGATGTATCTGTCGGATGCTTACACGATTGCCGTCAATCTTGCCGGATTGCCCGGCATGTCCATCCCTGTCGGGTTTGGATACAAGAACAGGCCGGTAGGACTGCATCTCGTCGGAAACTATTTTGCGGAGGCTCGGATGCTGAACGCGGCGCACCAGTATCAGCTGGTAACGGATTGGCATATGCGCACGCCCATCCCGGCCTGATCCGGAATTCGCGCCGCACTTCCGCCGGCCCCCGGCCCTTGCAGGCATCGATGCACGTTTTTTCCCCGGAGCACCGGGTAAAGTTTGAAGGGAATCCAAATGCAGTGGGAAACGGTAATCGGGCTCGAGGTGCATGCCCAGCTCTCGACGCGATCGAAAATATTCTCCGGCGCATCGACCGCCTATGGTGCGTCCCCCAATGCGCAGGCGTGCACGGTGGATCTTGCCCTGCCGGGTGTATTGCCGGTACTGAACCATGGAGCGGTCGAACGCGCCGTCAAGCTGGGCCTGGCGGTGGGCGGCAAAATCAATTCCCCTTCGATTTTTGCGCGGAAGAATTATTTTTATCCCGATTTACCCAAGGGTTATCAGATCAGCCAGTATGAGACGCCGGTGGTCGAAGGCGGCAGCATCAGGATTCGGGTTCCGGGAGCCAGCGGAGCCGATGGAGGCGAAAAAGTGGTGCGCCTTGTGCGGGCGCATCTGGAGGAAGATGCGGGAAAGTCGTTGCACGAAGATTTTCATGGAATGACTGGCATCGACCTGAACCGGGCTGGCACGCCCCTGCTCGAGATCGTGTCGGAACCAGACATGCGCAGCAGCACGGAGGCGGTGGCTTACGCGAAAACATTGCACTCGCTGGTACGCTGGATCGGCATTTGCGATGGAAACATGCAGGAGGGCTCGTTCCGTTGCGACGCCAACGTTTCCGTGCGTCCCCGCGGCTCCGACAGGCTTGGCACGCGCTGCGAAATAAAAAACCTGAACTCGTTCCGCTTTCTCGAAAAGGCCATCGATTATGAAGCAAGGCGGCAGATCGAGCTCCTCGAGGACGGGGGAACCGTCCAGCAGCAAACTCGCCTCTATGATCCCGAACGGGATGAAACCCGCGCCATGCGCAGCAAGGAAGATGCACAGGATTACCGCTACTTCCCCGATCCCGATTTGCTGCCCCTCGAAATCTCGCAGAGCTGGGTCGCCGAATTGAAGAGTGCGATGCCCGAGCTGCCGCAAGACATGCGGGTGCGGCTCGAGCGAGACTATGGACTTTCCGGCTATGACGCGGCGAACCTGACCACCGATCGGGAGACCGCCGAGTATTACGAAATGGTTGTGAGCCAGCTTCCTTCCGACCCGAAGCTTTGCGCCAACTGGGTGACCGGCGAGATTTTTGGCTATCTCAACGACGAAGGGAAAAGTTTCGGCGAGTGCCCGCTTTCGCCGGCACAGCTTGCGCAGCTTCTGGTCCGTATCAAGGATGGAACTATATCGGGAAAAATTGCCAAGGAAGTATTCAGGCAAATGTGGGCGAAAGCGAGTGAGCCGGCATCAGGAGCGGGCAGCAGAAGCCAACGGGGCGTTGAAAATCTGGCTGACGAAATCATCGAATCCCAGGGGCTGAAACAGATCTCGGATTCGGGTGAACTGGAAAAGCTGATAACCAGGGTTATTGCCGAAAATTCCAGATCGGTGGATGAGTTCAGGGCTGGCAAGGAAAAAGCGTTCAACGCCCTGGTCGGTCAGGTGATGAAAGCTGCCAAAGGCAAGGCCAACCCGGCACAGGTAAATGAGATCTTGAAGAAAAAACTGACGGAGTAAGTAAATGACAATCCATCCCTCCGGTTTGAAGATCAGAAGCACGTATCGCCGCTAGTCTGTGCTTGCACGATCCCCGCGCCAAGACTTCTGTCAGGCTGCAGTTCATAGACTTCCACGTTTATCCTGCCGACGAAAAGCGTCCGGCAGGTATATTCGAGCTTCACGTTATTGATAGCTCCTGTGTTGTCTGTCGTAACCTCGCCAATTTTGACCGGTGAGCCGCCTGTAAAGATTCCTACGCCATACTGATGGTTCGTGAGGAGATTGCCGCCGTTCAACATAATCGCTCCGTCGGTTTGCAGCGCTGGTCTGGCCGGAGATGCCGACAGCGACGGAACTCTCAGCGGCGTACCCCCACATGAATACAGTGTTATGAGCGAAGCTATTGCTGTAAAGGATAAAAGCCGTTGTTTCATGACTCCTCCGTTATCAGTTAGGGCTTATCATAAAAATCGAATCTATCAGTCCAGTCGGGGGCTCTTGAATGACCTGCCTATGCAGATGGAAATTGCGCAGACTCGTTATCAGCTTATCTGCCATCCTCTTTAATATCTGTTCGTTGACATACATAACAGATAACAGGCAATATTTGCTGTAGGTTTGTAGATATATGAGGACAGCAATTCACCGTGGATGTGAATATCGTTTCATGGGAAAGGTATTCGCATAATCTGGCCCTGCTACAGTTCCAAATCCAGCAGTCTGCCATTTTTTTATTCCTATGATCCATAGAGAGTTCGCTACAAAGGGGAATTTAGGATAAATTAATGCTGCGCCCGCCATCTACATTGATGATCTGTCCGGTGACATAGGGAGCATGGGCGATAAGGAACAACACGGTTTTGGCGATATCTTCGGGTTCGCCCGTGCGTTTCAGGATAGTCCTCTCGATGATATGCCGGCGTGCTGCTTCCTCCTTCCACTCGCCGTCTTCAGGCCACAGGATCGGGCCTGGAGAAACGCCGTTCACACGAATGTCCGGCCCCAGTTCCAGCGCCAGTGATCTCGTAAGCGCTGCGAGACCTCCCTTTCCGGCGGTATATACGGCATATCCTTTTAACGGCCACTCAGAATGAATGTCGACGATATTCACGATGCAGCCCTGCTGCTTCCTCAGCAGCGGCGCAGCGGCTTGAGAAAGAAACAGGGGAGCCTTCAGGTTGCTGCCGATAAGGTCATTCCATATTGTTTCGGTAATTTCCCCTAGGGGCGTGGGGAAAAAGCTGGAAGCATTATTGACAAGCGCGTCGAGCTTTCCGAAATGGCTTGCCGACTCTTCGATCAGGCCGGGCAGCCGGCTGATATCGAGCAGGTCAGCGTGGACCAGGGCTACCGAACCGGGACGAAGCCGGTTAAGCTCCCCCTGCAGGGCCTGTGCATTCTGGCCGGAGCTTCGGTAGTGCACGATCAGGCTGGCGCCGCGCGCATGCAATTCGCGGCAGATAGCCGCACCCAAGCGCCTGGCGCCGCCCGTAACGAGTATCGCTTTCCCTTGCATCGTTATCTCCTCTACACTTGCGCGTCCTCCATCACTTACGGGTAGCATAGCGCCATGCGCAAACTCCCGCCACTACCTGAGCCGGGTCAAGCGGCTCTCGGCCATAGCCGCGCCCTCCAAAGGCTGATCCAGGCGGAAATTGCCGCCGCGGGCGGCTGGATTTCCTTCGCGCATTACATGCAACTGGCGTTATACGTACCCGGCATGGGGTACTACAGCGGCGGCGCGGCGAAGTTCGGGCAAGCGGGAGATTTTGTCACCGCCCCGGAAATTTCCTCGCTGTTCGGTCGAACCTTGGCCCGGCAGGCGGCCCAGGTACTTCGTCTTATCAATGAAGAAGCGGATATTCTGGAGTTCGGCGCAGGCACGGCCAAACTGGCGCTCGATCTGCTGCTTGAGCTGGAAAAGCTGGGAAGCCTGCCGGCGCGCTATTTCATTCTTGAAGTGAGCGCGGAGCTGCGGCAAAGGCAGCGGCGTTTGCTGGAAGAGCATGCGCCGCATCTGTTGCCTCGCGTCGTCTGGCTGGAACGCCTTCCGAGCGAGTTCAAGGGATTGATGCTCGCCAATGAAGTGCTCGATGCTATGCCGGTGCACTTGGTTGCCTGGCGCGAAACCGGCCTGTTCGAGCGTGGCATCATATGCCGGGATGGCGAGTTTCAATGGATGGAGCATCCTCTCGAAGAGGGAGAACTATTGGCTGCTGCAAAAGAGCTGAGACCCCTGGTCGAGGCTGGCGAAGGTGCCGGGTATATCAGCGACATCAACCTTTCCGCATGCCATTTCATTCGTGGCCTCGCGCCCATTTTACAAAAAGGCGCGATACTGCTCATCGATTACGGTTTTGGAAGGGGCGAGTATTATCACCCCCAGCGCAGCCGCGGAACGCTGATGTGCCACTATCGCCATCATGCCCATGATGATCCGTTTTATCTTCCAGGCCTGCAGGATATTACCGCTCATGTCGATTTCAGTGCTATCGCAAATGCGGGTACGAGTGCTGGCCTCGTCCTGCTCGGTTATAACACTCAGGCGCATTTCCTCATCAATTGCGGCATAACCGACATTCTGGCGCAGATTCCTCCCGAAAATCCCCGGGATTACCTCCCGCTGGCGAATCAGCTGCAAAAACTGGTGAGTCCCGCCGAAATGGGAGAATTATTCAAAACCATCGCTTTCGGCAGAAGCATGCGCACTCCGCTCCTCGGGTTTACCAGTGGCGACAAGAGCCGTTTGCTATAGGTGCGTGCCACTGTTTAAGCGGATTGGGAACGAAGCCGATGGGGGATTGCGGCCCTGGTGGCCCATCAGTTGTCATATGCGATTGCGCGCTGAATCTAAATTTAGTCCGCTCGCGTAGCGGAATAACGATCTGAACGGCAGCTTTGCTTTACAGCAGCCGATATCTCACCGGCCAACATTCAGACGGAAGCACACTATAACAAATCGGATTTCTGGCGTCCCTTGCGGGAAGGCGTGATGATGGATTAAGGAGAATATTTTACTTTTCGAGAGGGGTAGGGTAATAATGAAAAAGCAATGCTTTGAAGGCAAAATTCAAGGTGTAGGGTTTGCATGAAGTCTATCGACCTGTTTTTTTGTAATTGAACTGAATTTACCGATTTCATCCTTTTTCTTACAATCATTCAAATTCACTATCTGGAGGAGAACAATGATGCGGATATCACATGTCCTGGCAGTTTCTCTTGTTTTTAGCTGCTATGTCCCGGGCGCACTTGCCGCCGATGCCTCAGTCGCGATCTCATCCCCTGTGAATGGCACCAAATTCAATCCTAAGGAAGATATCAACATCGATTACGATGTGAGTCTCGGAGATAAAGGCGATCATACGCACCTTTACGTAGACAAAAATGAAGCGGTGACGTTGCGTGGATTAAAAGGTAAGCACGCATTGGGGAAACTCTCGTCGGGTGAGCACGAAATATGCATCAAGGTGGTCAATAAGGCGCATACCCCGATCGGTGCACAAAAATGCATTAACGTCAGCGTGGGGCCGGCCACATAATTGTGTTTGAAAACCTTAGCTATGCCATCATGCAGCTGGTACACAATTTTGGCGCCGCTGCCGTGGTGGGTGTAGCCATTTTTGCCATATATCCAGCGGCGCAACCCATCCCGATCCAGCGCAAGTTTGCATGGCTGGTCGGTTTAAGCTGGACTGCTCAAGCATTAAGCGGAGTGGGTTTCGGTGCAGTCAGCTATTATTTTTATGAAAAACTGCCCGATTTATACGGGCTGGCCTTCGCTGCACTGTTGATCAAGATCATGTGCGCAGCGGGTGGCGTTAGTATTGCCATAATGTATCTACGCCAGGCCGCCGGCTGGACCACGGAACAACGCAGCGTTGCCTGGAAATTGCTCGCTGCGCTAGGTGTGACAGCACTGGCTGCAGCCGCTTTTTTGCGCTGGTTTGCCTGATTCAATGCTATCTCATTCTGCTTTCAGGATACTGGTGGCGAGCAGGCATCGGCAGCGTGGAGCAGGTATTGGGCTGCCACTGACGTGCTATCATTAATCACTGCTTTCCGAAAAAATGACACAGGGCAAGGAGGGGCACATACGATGGCAACCGTAAAGCAGCTATTGCAGGGCAAAGGGTTTGATGTTGCAAGCACCGGCCCGGATGACTCCGTGTATGATGCGATGCAATTGATGGCTGCTAAAAACATTGGCGCACTGCTGGTGCTTGAGGCGGGGGAACTGGCAGGCATCCTTACCGAAAGAGATTTTTCGCGCAAAGCGTATCTGCTGGATAAGAATGCGAAAGATATCCGGGTAAAAGAAATCATGACCACGCAGGTCGCATATGTCGATCCCGACTATACCAGCGAAGATTGCATGGCTCTGGTCACGCAGATGCGGGTACGCCATTTGCCGGTGCTGGAAAATAATAAAGTGATCGGCATCATTTCAATCGGCGACCTGGTAAAAGACGCGATCTCGGGCCGGGAGTTCATCATCGATCAGCTCGAGCGATACATTCAGGGAATTCGCTGACTCGGGTTGCACAGATAGGGGTGCGGCGCCTGTCTTCTGGCAGAGGCATCAATATGATGCTGCTCCGCTGGCTAGCGTCCATAAGCCCATCAGCACAAACGAAGCCGCCGCCAGCCATCGCACCAGTTTCATGTTGATCCGTTCAGCCAGCGCCTGTCCGATCCAGACCGCGGGCGTGTTGGCGAGCATCATGCCTAGAGTCGTCCCGAACACCACCGGTACCATTGCGTCATAGTGCGCTGCCAGCGCCACCGTCGCGAATTGTGTCTTGTCCCCCATTTCCGCCAGAAAAAATGCCACAAGAGTGGTCGCAAAAATGCCAGCGCCAAAAACGCGAGGCTGCGCATCCAGCGTGTCCGGCTTCAATGCCCACAAACCGCAGCCGATGAATGATAGTCCGACTATCCAGCTCAGGGATTCGGCGGTAATCAAGTCAGCCACCCAGGTTCCGAGCCAGGCCGCGAGCGCATGATTGAGCAACGTGGCGGCAAGAATACCAGCCATGATGGGATAGGGTCGGCGCAGTTTTGCGGCGAGTACAAACGAAAGAAGCTGTGTCTTGTCACCGATTTCCGCCAGGGCGACCAGCAGGGTTGAGGTAAAAAAAGCTTCCAAGATGGGAAAATTCCAATGAAAGGAAGGGGGGAATTGTAGCGTGGATCTCCTGTCTGATACCTTTCTCTGCCATGAGCCATATAAAACCAGGGTTCAGCGTCCAGGCATTCTTTTTTTGGTTTATGGCTGTAATCTACAAAGATTTTTCGAGGGACGAATGGTCGACGCGAGTCACGTGCTGGCCGGAATTGTGTTGCGCTCCTCCCTCATGGGCGGGCAGGCCGAAGGGTCTTTCCAATGTCAGAAGTCGGAAGTGCGAGCAGGAAACATCAGTGGATTTTTTTCAGCCGAACCATCATGACGCCTTCTGATCCACTGCCGGATTTTTCCGCCGATTCCCTGCTTGCAGAAGCCAACCGCTGTGTTTCATGCGGCCTTTGTCTTCCACATTGCCCCACCTACAAGTTGACGCAATCCGAGGCCGATTCGCCACGCGGCCGCATTGCATTGATAAGCGGCGCTGTCGAGGGCCGAATTCCAATGAATGCCCGCTTCGCGTTGCATATGGACCGCTGTCTTACATGTCGCGCATGCGAAGCGGTCTGTCCGAACCATGTAGGCTTTGGACAATTGATGGATGGAAGCCGCGCAATGATGAAATCCGTACCCCTCGATCCCGGCAAGGAGCAGCCGGAGAGGAAAAAATCAGGATTAAGGCGGTGGGTGGAGAAAGAATTGATTGCCCGGCCTTCACGAATGGATTTATTGCGGCCGCTCCTACGCTTTTACCAGCAAAGCGGGTTGCAGCACGTATTGCGCAAATCCAGCTCGCTGGGAGAGACACGGTTTGCGCTGCTGGAGGCGCAGTTGCCGCATGTGGGGAGGCCAGAGGGCGGAGCCAGATCCTGGCGACCCGTTTATCCCTCGATAGGCAAGTACCGAGGGGAAGTAGGTTTATTCCTCGGTTGTGTCGCCCGGCTGACCGACGTTGAGACGATCAACGCCGCAATATTCGTGCTCAATCGATTGGGCTACACCGTCCGCGTGCCCCCGACGCAGACCTGTTGCGGCGCACTGCATCAGCACGGCGGCGACAAGCGGACGGCGGAGCAGCTGGCGCGTCAGAACATGGAAGCCTTCGATGAACCGGGACCCAGTGCGATTATCAGCACAGCATCGGGCTGTGGCGCACAACTGTCGGAATATGCTGCCATGTTCTCGTCGGCCTCATCAGGTCCCGCTCGATCGGGAAGCGCAGAATCTCCCATGGATGCATCCAAATGCCAGCACGACCGTTTCGTTGAAAAGGTGTTCGATATCAGCGAATTTTTGGTGACTGCAAAAGGATGGGACGGTGTCAGGCTTGCCCCATTGCCGCATGCCATCGCTGTGCATGAGCCATGCAGCCTGCGCAATGTGCTTCGGGCTTCCCGCCATGCCTATGCGTTGCTGACGCGCATTCCGGAAGCCCGGATCTTGCCGCTTGGCGGAAATGATCAATGCTGCGGCGCTGCCGGGACCTACTTTCTCGACCAGCCCGAAATGGCGCAGGCATTGCTCCACGATAAGCTGGCTGCGGTGGAGGCAAGCGGCGCACGGTATCTTGCTACGTCCAATATCGGCTGCGCCATGCATATCGCGGCTGGATTGTGCCGGGGGGCTCAGGAGCCAGGTTCCGAGGTTGAAGTGTTGCACCCGGTTACATTATTAGCGCGCCAGATGAGTATAATCTGATTATCCTGAATCCGGCAGTTGTAGCGAACTCACCATATTAGGTGAACGTCGAGTACCGCGGAAAGTTTTTGTGGATCATAGCTCCAAACTGGAAACGAGTGGTCAATCGCCGGATTTGGGATCACATTACGGAGCTCGCCATGCCAAATCTGGATAAATTCATCATCGGTTTCGATCGTGCGTTGCGAACATTGTTGACACCGGCACAGACATTGAGGCCGGTTCCGGGTACCGAATTACCGGAAGCCGAGTTGAACGATTGGGAGAAACGCGAGGCAAGCGCTCTGATGCGAGTCAATCACGTGGGCGAGATTTGCGCGCAAGCGCTATATCAGGGGCAAGCACTGACCGCGCGCGAGACAGAAGTTCAGGATACTCTCACCCAGGCAGCGCGCGAGGAAACAGAGCATCTTGCATGGACCGAAAGGCGCATCGCCGAGCTGAACGGACGCAAGAGCTTACTGAACCCCTTGTGGTACACGGGTTCGTTCGCCATTGGCGCATTTGCCGGCATGCTGGGCGACAAATGGAATCTCGGATTTCTCGCCGAAACGGAACGCCAGGTCGAAGTCCATCTGGCAGGTCATTTGAAGCGCCTGCCGCCTCATGACCGGAAAAGCCGCGCCATCGTTTCCCAGATGCAGATCGATGAGGCCGGGCACGCCACGTCGGCGATATCGCATGGCGGCGTGGAGTTGCCGGGGCCTGTGAAACAGGCGATGAAACTGGGTTCGAAAGTCATGACCAAAACCGCTTATTGGGTCTGATCGATATCCTGAATGCCGCCGCCGGAATTTTCGGTCTCGATGATTTCGAAGTCGTGTGTCAATTCCGCGGTCTTGCTCAGCATGATCGAAGCCGAGCAGTATTTTTTGGCGGACAGGTTTATTGCGCGCTCGATCTGTTCCGGCTTCATCCTTTTTCCGCTCAGGATAAAGTGGAAGTGGATGCGTGTAAACACCTTGGGATCTTTGGCAGCCCGTTCCGCTTCGATTTCCACCACGCAATCGGAGATCTCCTGCCGGCTTTTTTTCAGGATCAATAGCACGTCCACCGCAGTGCAGCCCCCGGTCCCCATCAGGAGCATTTCCATGGGCCGGGGACCGAGATTCTGGCCGCCCGCTTCCGGCGGTCCGTCCATCAGGACTTCATGCCCACTGCCGGATTCGGCGAGGAAACTCATTCCGTTCCGCCATCTGATACGTGCTTTCATGTCAATTCCTGAACCTTTTTGTAAGCTATTTTAATCCCTTTCGGAAAAAAGCAGAATTTCCGCCAATACTAATTCAGAAGATCAGTTAGCAGTATGATCAGAACGTTCGTGAAGACGCCTGAGATCCCGGCTAACAGGAATCAGGCGATACCACAGTATTCCAAAGATCTCATGGAAATACAGCCAGCTTTTTTGCAGCGCGTTTGCCATGGGGATAAATGACATCAGCCCTGTCCTGTATCGGGTGGTAAACGCAGTAGGGGCTGGGGTGACATTGAATCCGGCCTGCTCGAATTCGCGTATTGCTCTTGGCATATGCCAGGCGTGGGTAACGAGCGCGATGTGATCAATGCCATCTTTTTTCAATATCGCAAAGCTCTTGTATGCGTTTTCCCGTGTGTTTCTTGAAGTTTTTTCCACCCAACTCACCGGCACCCGAAATTCTTCTTCCAATACCGTTTTCATCTGTACGGCTTCCGAAAAGCCATTGCCCTGCTCCGTACCGCCTGTTGTCAGTATTGGCTTGCCCGTGCGCCGGTAGAGCCGCGCCGCATAGCGAACACGCTCCAGGCTCAAGCGCCCCACGGTGTGCGCATCGTATTCCGGCGGGCTGAAATAGGTATCGGCGCCCAGCACTACAATAGTCTGTACACTGGTATCGAAAGGATGGCGCTGGGGTAGTGTTTCCAGGCTGTGAAGCAGACCTTCGGCAACAATGGGAGTGGACAGCAGATAAAGCAGGGCCAATGCCAAGGTCACCAGTGCCTTGCCGAGTCCGGGGCGGTGTTTGAGAAGCGCGATTCCCGCCATGCCCAGCAGAATCAGATTCGATGGGGGAAGCAGAAGCGCGCTGAGCAGGTTTCTCACGAGCTGGTCTATAGGTGGATCTGCCGCAGGGGGGCACTAATCAGAGCGGCATGGTCATTGCCATCGGTATTCGATTACATCATATTATTCGCTGGTTTTTACGATGGCAAATAAAAAAGCCGACGCGTCGATGCGTCGGCTCTTTTGAAGGTCAGATTGCTTTATTTAAGAGACAGAACCCACTGCACCAGGGTTTTTGCCTCCGCGTCATTCACGTTGGTATTCGGCGGCATCGGAACCGGGCCCCAAACGCCTTGGCTTCCTTTCTTCACCTTGTCTTCCAGACGAGCTTGGGCGCCCGCGTCATCCTTGTACTTGGCTGCGACGTCTTTCAGCGCAGGTCCGACCAATTTTTTGTCAACCGTGTGACAATTCGTGCAACCTTTGGCTTTCGCCAAATCCGCGCTCGCTTGCGCGGTACCTACCATTAACAGGGCTGATGCTGCAACCATTCCCATCCAGACAGCTTTCATTCTTGCTCCTTTATCCGTTAATTATAGAAAGGGGATTCTATCTTACCTTGAATTTTGCAGACGCGCAGCAATTCCTGCATGTCAGTGATCGCCGGCAAGCAGTTAACGCCCTGGCAAACCCAGGCGTTGACAGCATCATTCGCTGCCAACGGTTTACTCAGACTCGGCGGGAGGTCAGCAAGCTCCGCCGGCAGGAAAAATACGAGACCGCCTTCCCGACGCAGCCGCAACGCTTTTTTCCATTCCGCCAGCGAATGCGCTGGACCGCGGAGTATGACAATTTGTGGCGGCGCGAGAGATTGCTCGAGCGCTGCCAGCAAACTGCAGCAGGAACTGGCCTGGCGGGACATTGCCGGCCGAAACAGATCCAGAGCGCGTTCCGCGGACTGCAGATATTTGAATTGGCCCAGCAGATGCCCTAGCCGCTGCAGTGAGCAGGCCGCTACCCCGTTACCCGATGGCATGGCGGTGTCATAATGGGGCTTGGGCCGGTGAATCAGTTTTTCATGATCGTGACTGGTGAAGAAAAAGCCTCCGTCCTGCTTGTCTTCAAATTGCTCCAGCAATATATCGGCGAGTGCAACCGCGAATTCAAGATCCGGCTGCCGGAAGTCGGCCTGCATCAGTTCCATGAGGGCATCCAGCATGAATGCATAATCGTCGAGATATGCGTTGAGGTGCGCCTTGCCGTCCTTGCAGGTCGCCAGGAGCCGGCCCTTTTTCCACAGCGCGCGACGGATGAAATCCGCTGCCTGCGCGGCCGATCGTACCCATTCCGCCCGACCGAAAATACGCCCCGCGCGCGCCATCCCCCTGATCATCAATCCATTCCAGCTCGTAAGGATTTTTTCATCACGGCCCGGCCGTACGCGCCGCTCGCGCTCGCTCAGCATCTTCGCGCGGGCGGATGCAAGTCTCTGCTCCGCTTCTTCCCGCTCGATGCCGCATGCCGCTGCTACATCCGCCAGCGATGCGGCAACTTCGAGATTCCAGTACTTTCCCTCGAAATTTGGATCTTGCGTCAGGCCATAATAGGGTGCGGTTACCGCATATTCCTCACTCGTCAAAATTTTCGCTATCTCGTCACGATTCCATACGTAGAATTTTCCCTCCACGTTTTCGGAATCGGCATCAAGAGAAGAATAATATCCTCCACCCTTCGTCTCGTGATCTTCTCCGGTTGTGGTTCCATCCGCCTGCATCTCGCGCATCACCCAGCCCGCGATTTCTTCCACTATGTGCGCAAATCGTGGATTTCTCGTCGCCAGCCAGGCGTCGGCATAGAGGCACAGCAGGGGTCCGTTGTCATAGAGCATTTTTTCAAAATGCGGAATGCTCCAGTGCGGGTCTGTGCTGTAGCGGCAGAAACCGCCGCCAAGTTGATCATGGATTCCGCCCCCGGCCATTTTTTGCAGCGTAAGCTCTGCCATTCTCAGCGCTTCCTCACTATTGTCGGCCGAATAACGGCGCAGGCAGAATTCCAGTTCCGCGGGGTGAAGAAATTTTGGCGCTTCGCCAAAACCGCCATTCACCGTATCGAAACGATTCTGCAGCTCTGCCAGCGCTTGCTCCATCAGGTGGTGTCCCGACGCATCCCCGGCAGTGGAATTTCTCGATGGAAGCGTCCGCTTGAAGGCCTCCAGCAGTGAGGCGCTCTGCCGTTCAATTTCCTCGCCGCGAGCATGGTACGCTTCCGCCACCCGGGGCAACAGGTCGGGAAAACCCGGGAGGCCGTGGCGCGGCGTCTTCGGGTAATAGGTGCCGCCAAAGAATGGCTTTTGTTCAGGGGTCAGGAACAAGGTCAGCGGCCATCCGCCATTGCGCTGGGTCAGCATGTAGAGCGCGGTTTGGTAAATCTGGTCTATGTCCGGGCGTTCTTCGCGATCTACCTTGATATTGATGAACAACTGGTTCATCAATGCGGCCACCCCTACATCTTCAAAGGATTCGTGCGCCATGACATGGCACCAGTGGCAGGCTGAATAACCGACTGAAAGCAGGATAGGCTTATCCTGTGCTCGCGCCAGCGCGAGCGCTTCCTCGCCCCACGGATACCAGTCCACAGGATTATCGCGATGCTGAAGCAGATAGGGGCTGGTTTCGCTCGCGAGGTGGTTGGGCATTCTTCAGGATTCGGTATGCGAATGCTGCGATTGATCGGTTATGGCGCCGAGGCTGGCGCTGGAAACCAGCCGGGCGTATTTGGCGAGCACGCCGCGCGTATACCGCGCCTTGGGGGGGGTCCATCCTGCCCGGCGTTTGGCGAGTTCCTCCTCGGAAACGTTCAGGCGCAGCAACCTTTGTTCTGCGTCTATGGTGATGGAATCGCCTTCATGCACCAGTGCGATCGTTCCTCCGACATACGCTTCGGGCGCGACGTGGCCCACCACCATTCCATAAGTTCCGCCCGAAAATCGCCCGTCCGTGATAAGCCCGACCGAATCACCCAGCCCTTCTCCGATAAGGGCGGACGTGGGCGAAAGCATTTCCCGCATTCCCGGACCACCTTTAGGCCCTTCGTAGCGGATAACCACGATATCGCCCCCCTGGATTTGCCGCGCGAGTATCGCCGTCATACAGGTTTCTTCCGATTCAAACACTCGTGCCGGTCCCGTGATCTTGGACGTCTTGATGCCGGTAATCTTTGCCACGCAGCCTTCGGTTGCAAGGTTTCCTTTGAGTATCGCGAGATGCCCCTGAGGATATATGGGATTCTCCCAGGGTCGAATGACGTCCTGACCAGGACGGGGCGCAGATGGGATATCCTTCAGTACTTCAGCGATCGTCTCGCCAGTGATCGTCATGCAATCTGCGTGCAGCAAGCCATGGTCGAGCAGCATCTTCATCACTTGCGGAATCCCTCCCGCTTTATGCAGGTCGGTTGCTACATACCGGCCAGACGGCTTGAGATCGCAAAGCACCGGGACCCGCGCCCGCATGCGTTCAAAATCGTCGATATCGAGCTCGACATCCGCCGCATGGGCAATGGCGAGAAAATGCAGTACCGCATTGGTGGATCCCCCTACCGCCATGATGACCGCGATTGCGTTTTCTATCGATTTGCGCGTGATGATATCGCGGGGACGGATCTGCTTCCTTACCGCGTCGACCAAGATTTCAGCCGAGCGTGCCGCGCTGGACCGCTTTTCCTGATCCTCTGCCGCCATGGTTGAGGAATAAGGCAGGCTCATTCCCATCGCTTCGAAAGCGGATGACATGGTATTGGCCGTAAACATGCCCCCACAGGAACCCGCGCCGGGACATGCGTGGCGCTCCACCTCCAGTAATTCCTTTTCGTCTATTTTATGCGAGGTGAATTGTCCCACCGCTTCGAAAGCGCTGACCACGGTGAGATCCCGTCCGTTGTAGTGCCCGGGCTTGATCGTCCCGCCATAGACGAAAATAGCCGGGACATTCATGCGCGCCATGGCGATCATGGCGCCGGGCATGTTTTTATCGCACCCGCCGATCGCGATGACCCCGTCCATGCTTTCGGCCTGGACCGCGGTCTCGATCGAATCCGCGATCACTTCCCGGGACACGAGCGAGTATTTCATGCCTTCCGTTCCCATGGAGATACCATCGGAAACGGTAATAGTTCCGAACATCTGGGGCATGGCGCCGGCCCCCCGCAGGGCGTGCTCGGCGTCCATCGCCAGCTCATTCAACCCCTTGTTGCAAGGCGTGATAGTCGAAAAACCGTTGGCCACCCCGATGATCGGCTTGTCAAAATCCCCATCCCTGAAACCCACGGCACGCAGCATGGCCCGGTTGGGTGTGCGTTGCGCACCCTGGGTAATGGCTCGGCTGCGCTGGTTATCTGGCATGAATGCTCCCCTTCAGTAAATGAGTAAACGAATAAATGAATGAATTGAACAGACGGGATGCGTCAGCTGCAGTGAACGGCAAGCGACGGTTCGAACTACTTTACCAAAAGGAGGCGGACTTGCTCAGCGCTTCCTTAACGTATAATCCCCCATTTTACAGCAAAATAACCGAGGCCCATGCTCGTTCATCCGCAGTTCGACCCCATTGCCATCAACTTCGGGCCGCTCGCGGTGCGGTGGTATGGACTCATGTATCTTCTGGGTTTTGCGCTATTCATACTGCTGGGGCGTCTTCGCATCAAGAACAATCCTGGCGGGGCTTTCACAAACAGCATGCTCGATGACATGCTGTTCTACGGCGTGCTGGGCGTAATACTGGGAGGACGCCTGGGACATATACTGTTTTATCAATTGGGATACTATCTTCAGCATCCCCTGGAGATATTTGCGGTCTGGCAGGGCGGCATGTCTTTTCATGGCGGTTTTTTGGGGGTGATAACAGCCATGGCGTTTCTGGCTCGAAAATACACATTGCCGTGGCTGGTGGTGACCGATTTTATCGCACCGCTGGTTCCATTGGGACTGGGCGCAGGCCGTATCGGCAATTTCATCAATGGCGAGTTGTGGGGTCGTCCCGCCGATGTGTCCTGGGGCATGATTTTCCCTGATGTGGACAATATCCCCAGACATCCCTCCCAGTTGTATGAATTCGCCCTTGAAGGGGTGGCCTTTTTCCTGGTGTTATGGATTTATTCGGCTAGGCCGCGGCCGGTGGGGGCGGTTTCGGCCGTGTTTCTCATTGGTTACGGCGTATTTCGTTCGCTAGCCGAGCTTTTTCGCGAACCGGAGGATGGCTTCATGGGCGTCATGACCCTTGGCATCAGCATGGGCCAGTGGCTTTCGCTGCCGATGGTGGTAGCAGGCGTAATAATGCTCTTGTGGGCCTATCGCCGCCAATCTCTTCCCCCGTCCGGGGGAGCGGATTATAGGGTGAAACGGCAACAGGCTCCCGCCGGGCCGGAGAAAAAGCCGGGCAGGCATAAATCACGGCAGCCGTGATCCGGATGATGGCCTGATGTCCCTGATATCCTTGCGCCGCTCGTACACGCTTATTGCGCCGCTTTACGACGCGGTGCTGGCTGGCGCAGGCACTGGCCTGCGTGCCGCAAGCCTTGCCCAGCTTCCGCAAGAGGGCAGCCTGCGCATCCTCATCAGCGGCATCGGCACCGGGCTGGATCTGCCCCATCTTCCGGCCTGTCACCAGTACGCGGGTCTGGATCTCACAGCCGCAATGCTCGATCGCGCAAGATCCCGCGGCGGCAATCTTCAGCTGGAGCTAGTCCGGGGCGACAGCATGTCTCTACCGTTTCCGGACAAAAGTTTTGACTACGTGGTATTGCACCTGATTCTCGCCATCGTTCCCGATGCGCATGCCTGCTTGCGCGAATCCGCGCGAGTGCTGAAACCTGGTGGAAAGATCCTGGTGCTGGACAAGTTTCTCAGGCAGGGCGAGCCGGCCGGGTTCCGGCGCATGCTGAACAGGATTACGCAGCACCTCGTTACGCGGCTGGATGTGATATTCGAGGACGTGCTGGATGGCGCCCAGGGATTGCGTCTGGAAGAGGATGTTCCCATACTGGCGGGGGGCTGGTTTCGCCGTATCCGGCTGATAAAGACCGGATAGGCCGAAGGGTAGCCGAATGGCATTCCATTCATTCCGTGCGCTGGCATGTCTGAGCTTGCCGCTGGAATGGATTTGCCATCTTGAACAAAGATTCATCGAAGGTCATCATGAGTGCTCTCGTTATCCTGGTTTATGCATTTGTCCTTGCCGCTTCGGCGCTCATCCCGGCCGCTGCCACCCCTGCCTGGGCGGGTGAAGTGGAAAGCCCGGGAGCTGACTGGACCGAAGCCTATCGCGACGCGGGGCTTGTCATTTTCACGAAAGATGTGGAGGAGGGCCGCAAGATCCTGGCGGTATCCGATATGGAAGCTCCGCCTGCAATTGTTTTCAAGGTGCTCAGCGACTTCGGGCACTATCAGGATTTCATGCCCTATGTAACGGAATCACGTATCCTCGAGCGCAAAAACACGGGCGAGACGATTACTTACGCGCGTATCGCGCCGCCCTTCGTAAGCGAGCGGGACTATCCGCTCTCCGTGCGGACAACCGGCGGGGCTGCTTCGAATGGCGGCGCATTCAGGATCGAATGGGTCGCTGCTCCCGACATCAAGCCGGAGATTGAAGGGGTGGTGCGGGTCAGGCTCAATGAGGGGTCCTGGCGGGGGGAGCCCCTGGATGACGGAAAGCGCACGAGGCTCACCTATACCTTGCTCACGAACCCGGGAGGACTGATACCGGATTTCGTCCTGGGTTTATCGAATACGATAGCCATTCCCAAGCTTTTCGACTCGGTGAGAAAGCGCTCGATCGAGGAGATGGCGACGAGGAAATAACCGCCTGGCGGATATGCCGATCAGGTTCTGCTTTTATCTGCTCAGGGTAGAGTTGACGGGAGCTCGGATGCTGGCTGCTAATACTTGTTTCGCATATCCCGCCTTGGTGGAAGGGGTTTCCATATGCCTGAGCTGAAAACCTTTGTGCTTTTCATGGCGACTGCTATTGCCGAGATCGCTGGATGTTATTTGCCCTATCTATGGCTCAGGCAGGGGCAGAGCGCATGGCTGCTGATACCGGGGGCCATGAGCCTCGCATTGTTTGCCTGGCTTCTTACGCTTCATCCCACGGCTGCAGGGCGCACCTATGCTGCATATGGCGGCGTGTATATTTTCGTCGCATTGCTCTGGCTCTGGCTCGTGGAAGATATCCGGCCGACCGCGTGGGATATGACGGGTGCGCTCATCACGCTTGTGGGCATGGGCATCATCATGTTTGCTCCGAGAGAGGCAGGATGAAGCGGCGCCTCCATTTGCCTTCGGCCTATTTTCGTCTTTTGGCGATAGAATGAGGCCGATAGCTGCTGCTGGCGCCGATAAAACGTTCTTGGAACAAAACGGACAGAACCGAGCTATTCTTCTTCGAAAGGCAAAACAGAAAAGGATAAAACAGATGTTTTCCAGACCAGGTATCAAATTGTCAGTTGTGATATCAACATTTCTAATCATTGGCTGTTCCGCGACACCGGTGACGCCGGAAGGCAGCTCCGTTGAGCTTCTGACCGAAAAACCGACAGGAAACTGCAAACCGCTGGGAGACGCTGTCGGTTCCCAGGGAAACTGGTTGACCGGCGATTACACGTCAAACAAAAATCTGCTCATCGGCGCCAGAAACAACTTGCGCAACAAGGCGGCCAAAATGGGCGGAAACTATGTCTGGGTGCAGAATTCGGCCAATACCAACGCGTGGGAAAGCCGCGGAACCACGAACACGACTGTTCTTGGCGTAGTGTATCGCTGCGAGTAGGGATCACTGATCCGCATCGAATAATTGCATATATCGTGTACGCGGCATATCGTTCCGATGATTCGCTGATGCCGAGGTGAAAATCGAGTCGCAATCCATCCTATAGCGAACTCACCACGCCGATGAATGTCGAGTATCGCGAAAATTTTTGTGGATCAGGGTTCTAAACTAAGAGCGGTCAGCTACCGGATTTAGGGAAGCGCTGAATAAATACTCGCCGAGCGCGTTGCTGGTAAAATCGGGATGATCATAAGGCGCGCGACGCAGGTCGTGGCCGGGACTACGATACCAGGGAGTGCAACGCAGTGGCTCCCCGGAGCGCGCCAAGGTACTGTTGGGGTGCCAACAACCCGCTACGGGGTCGCATCTTCCTCTGGAAGACACTGCTCCGCCCTGCGCGGCCGCACCATTCGCGTCGTCGCCTTTCGCGCATCCCATCCCGCAAAGCCACCGCCGCGCCAGCGGAGATTTATTCAGCGCTTCCCTAGGTTCACACAGGAACATGTCCAGCAAGGTCTACTATAACAGCGCCTGCCCGGTATGCAATGCGGGAATCAAGGATCAGCGCAGGCGCATGGAAGCGTGCGGCATCGAGGATATCGAATGGATCGATGTGCATGCGAATCCCGAAGCGGCAGCGGAGGTGGGTGCTCCGCTGGAGGCGGTGAGGGAGCGGCTGCATGTCAGGGATTCCGATGGCGGGATCAAGGTGGGCGCGGATGCGTTCATACGACTCTGGTCGCAAACACCGGGGCAGCAATGGCTTGCAGGAATATTGCGGACGCCGGCGCTGAAGCGGTTGGCGCGATGGGCATATGATGCATTTGCGCGCCAGCTATACCGCTGGAACCGCTCCCGCGGAAATTGGTGACGGATGGCCTTTCCGCAAGGCTCGTCCGATGCCTGTTCAGGGCCTGTTAACACCTGTTTTGCACCCGCGTTGCTGCCGGGCCTGCGCGCAGAATTATCCATCCACCATTTTCCAGCCGATATTCTCTCCCGCTCGCAGCGGGACCAGTACATCATCGGCGAAAGGAAGCGTTGCAGGCGACGTCCAATTTTCTCTTTTTAAATTAATCTTGTCTTTGTTGCGCGGAAGCCGGTAAAAATCCGGCCCATGGAAGCTTGCAAACGCTTCCAGTTTATCCAGCGCGCCCGCGCGCTCGAAAGCTTCCGCATAAAGTTCGATCGCGGCATGCGCGGTGAAAATGCCAGCGCAACCGCAGGCAGTTTCCTTGTCCGGCCGGGAATGAGGCGCGCTATCGGTACCCAGGAAAAACCTGGGGTTGCCGCTGGTAGCAGCCTCAACGATAGCGCAGCGGTGGATTTCACGCTTCAGTATGGGAAGACAATAGTGGTGTGGCCTTATTCCTCCCCGAAACAGGGCGTTGCGGTTAAGCAGCATGTGATGGACGGTGATCGTGGCGGCAATGTTACCTGGCGCGTCCTTCACGAAATCCACCGCTTCCCGGGTGGTAATGTGCTCGAACACGATGCGCAATCCGGGGAAGCGATGCGAAATCGGGGCAAGCACCCGGTCTAAAAAAATTCTTTCCTTGTCGAATACATCCACTTCGAGATCGGTCACTTCGCCATGCACCAGAAGAGGCAGATCCACCTCCTCCATCACCTCGATGGTTCCGTAGCATCTGGCGATATCGGTTACACCTGCAGCGGAGTGGGTGGTGGCGCCAGCAGGATAATATTTCACGCCGTGTACGCCGCCGCTTTTCCTGGCTTCGCGGATTTCAGCCGGCGAAGTGGCATCGGTAAGATAGAGCGTCATGAGCGGCTCGAAGCGCATGCCTGCCGGCAGGGAGGCGAGAATGCGGTCGCGGTAAGCCAGGGCCATGCGGGTTGTCGCTACCGGCGGCTTGAGATTGGGCATGACGATAGCGCGGGCAAAGCGGCGAGCGGTGTGAACCAGCACTGCCCGCATTTGTCCGTCATCGCGTAGATGAAGATGCCAATCGTCCGGCCGGGTGATTGACAGCGTTTCCAAGGTGACGAGGCTAATCGGTTATTTTTCCTGCCAGCGTTTCGTGGGAGTGGGTTGCCTTTTCCGCGATCAAATCGGTAGCAGCGGCAACCTGGCCCCATGTGTTCCACAGCAGAACGCCGCGCACCTGCCCCTCCCGCAGATAATAAACGACGCCCTTGCGGAATGGCTCTTTCCAGTCCTCGACGATATCGAGGCTCGCATCCAACTCCCCCACCGCTTCGTACCCCAGGTCGAACAGGTCGGAATAAAAGAACGGCAGGTGGCGATATTCTTCCGATTGCCCGGCCATGTTGCGGCCAGCCGTCTCACCCATGACGTTCGCATTGTCTTCGTGCTCCACGCGGGCCCGCTTCGCCAGCAGGACATTATAGAAATTTGCCACGTCCCCTGCCGCATAGATGTCCGGGTTGCTTGTGCGCAATTGTCCGTCCACCACGATGCCATTATCCACGGTGAGTCCTGACTCGACAGCCAGTTCGGTGTTTGGCAGAATACCCAGTCCGGCAATTACCCCATCTACTAGTATTTCGGTGCCACTCGAAGTCGTCACCGCGGTTTTCCCCCCGGCTGGCCGCACCGACCTGATCGTTTCTCCCGTAATCACCGTGACGCCCTTCTCCCGGTAATATGCATTCAGAAATTTTACCAGGGGCCCCGGGTAGACGCGCGCGCCGATGCCGTTTTCCGGAAATATCATGGTGACCCGTTTGCCGTTCATTGCGAGCGCGGCGGCGATTTCCGAGCCGATGAAGCCTCCTCCGACAACGACGAAATCCGACGCATGCTCGCTTACCTTGTGCAGCTTCCGGAAGTCGTCCAACGTCCTGAAATAGACGATATCGTCCCCAAAGTCGGGGAAACGGCGCACCACACCACCAGTCGCGAGCAAGAGCTTCTCATAGGTATAGATGTTTCCTGCGTCATCGGTCGCGGTTTTCTTCTGGGTATCCAGCGACACGATTTTTTTGCCCAGGTGAATGGCGACATCGAGGCCGTGCTCATTGCGCCAGATCGAATCCAGCGAGGCATCCTTCCACAATGATTTGGAGAGAGGCGGTCTGTCATATGGCGGATGGCGCTCCTCGCAAATCATCGCGATGGCTCCATCCTGATCAACCTTGCGAATGCCACGGATAGCGGAATCGGCTGCCATGCCGCCGCCGATGATGAGATATTTATGATGTTTCATGTTTCCCCCCATTTTTTTGGATGCGATGTCTGCGCTGCAGGTGTTTTTAAACAAATATTGTTAATGTCTGCGACTGTTAATGTCTGTGCATGCCTGAACCCGAAAATTAACGAGATGCAAAAAGCTGCGAATTTTTCTTGTCCAACGGAACAAAAAAGACAACGAAACTCTAACATTCTTTTATCTTTGATGTTACGGATGCCAGAGGCAGACGCAGCGCTGGATACAGCCAGTATATAATGGGTTCCTCTATAAATTCAAAGTCTGGGCTGAGCTAGCCCTATGATCAAGACCATGAGTGAAACAAAAACTGACGCGCAGGCAATCATCACCGATATCTGCATACAACGAGCACGGGATATGCTTGCGTTGCAACTTCCAAAAATCAAGGGAAAAAAATACGACTTTGCTCCCGAGTTCAGGCAGATGACCATCCAGCTCTATCTGCTGGGAGTGATGTGGCGTTGCGGCGAAAACCTGGGTGTGTCCGAAGATCCCCGCGAGCATGCCTTTGCGGCCCTTCAATCGATGCTGATCAGCGACGGCATGAAAAAAAAGCAGGCTCAGCAACGCATCGCTTTTCTCAGGAACATGTCCCGCGTCCAGGAAAGTACAGATCTGCATGATGCCGACGCAGTAGTGGCTGGCTACAAGGCGGAAGCGGACGATGACAGCCTCACCGGGATTTTTGACGAATATCGGGATGAGGCGAGAGTCTCGGGCGCTTTCTGGCGCCTTTACGACCGGGGTAAAAAAATCATGTTTATTGGCGGGGGAATAGCTGCCTTTGTTACAATCTGGGCGGTAACAATTTTTCTTCCCAAAACCGAAGGCATCGATGTGCTTGCGGCCGGGCTTGCAGCCGCCGCCCTGGTTGTGGTCCCGACATTCCTGATTGGGCTATTGATATACCGGCTCAAGATCAAGAAATCGAAGCCGTCGCCGTCCGCCCCGTCCTGATCCAGCCGAGAGAATGAGCGCGACAGTCATCGATGGCAAGGCGCTGGCGCAGGAAGTCAGGGCGGAATGGAAGGGTCGCGCCGAACGTCTGAAAAAGGCCGGGATGCAACCGGGGCTGGCGGTCATTATCGTCGGAAGCAATCCCGCGTCGAGCATCTATGTGCGCAACAAGGCCAGGGCTTCCCGTGAAATCGGGATTTATTCCGAAATTCACGAGTTCGGAGAAAACTCGAGCCAGGAGGAGGTGATACAGCGTATCCGGGAGCTGAACGGCAACCCCGCCATACACGGTATCCTGGTGCAGCTCCCGCTGCCGCCTCACTTCGAGAGCACCAGGGTCATTGAATCCATCGCTATTGAAAAAGACGCAGATGGGTTCCATCTCTACAATGTCGGCGCGCTGGTGGCCGGCAATACCGTGTTTCCCCCGTGCACGCCGTACGGGGTGATGAAAATGCTGGAAAAGTACGCCATAAAGGTGGAAGGCCAGCATGCTGTGGTGGTGGGACGGAGCAATATCGTCGGCAAGCCGATGGCACTCATGCTGTTGCAAAAAGGTGCAACCATCACCATCTGCACATCCAGAACGCGCGAACTGGCGGAACACACGGCGAGGGCGGATATTCTGGTGGTTGCGGTCGGAAAACCCCATATGATCACCGCGAACATGGTAAAGCCAGGGGCGACGGTCATAGACGTGGGGATCAACCGCTTGCCCGACGGACGGCTTGCCGGTGACGTGGATTTCGAATCGGTGAAAGAAAGAGCGGGTTACATTACGCCTGTGCCAGGGGGAGTGGGGCCGATGACCATCACCATGCTGCTGTGCAATACCATAGAGGCTGCGGAACGGCAACAAGCCGTGCGAACACAGCTTTAGCCGTGGATACCTCGGCTACATTCACAACTTGCGAGATCAAAGATGGAACCCTTACCCGACGTCGATCCGACTGAAACACAGGAATGGCTTGAGGCGCTGGAGTCTGTGCTTGTCCACGAGGGAACGGAGCGGGCCCATTATCTGCTGGAGAGGCTGGTGGAGAAAGCCCGCCGGTCCGGGGCCTATCTTCCTTATAGTGCAACGACAGCCTATATCAACACCATTCCCCCGGGTAAGGAAGCGCGGTCTCCAGGCAATCACGCGCTGGAGCATCGCATACGGTCCTATGTGCGATGGAATTCCATGGCGATGGTATTGCGTGCCAACAAGAATTCCAACGTTGGGGGGCACATCGCCAGCTTCGCGTCTGCAGCCACGCTTTACGACGTCGGCTACAATCACTTCTGGCATGCGCGTTCGCCCGCGCATGGAGGCGATCTCATATTTGCGCAAGGCCACTCCTCGCCCGGTCTTTATGCCTATGCTTTTCTGCTGGGTGAGTTGACGCAGGAGCAGCTCGATAACTTTCGGCGGGAGGTAGGGGGAAAAGGGCTGTCGTCCTATCCTCATCCCTGGCTGATGCCTGATTTCTGGCAGTTTCCCACTGTATCGATGGGGCTCGGGCCGTTGATGGCCATTTACCAGGCGCGCTTCATGAAGTATCTCGGAAGCCGTGGATTGGTCGAGACCGAGGGACGAAAAGTCTGGGCTTTCATGGGCGATGGTGAAATGGATGAGCCCGAATCCATGGGCGCAATTTCGCTGGCTTCTCGCGAGAACCTGGATAACCTGATTTTCGTCGTCAATTGCAATCTTCAGCGCCTTGATGGCCCCGTCCGCGGGAATGGCAAGATCATCCAGGAACTGGAAGCCGCCTTTCGCGGCGCCGGCTGGAACGTCATCAAGGTAATCTGGGGATCGTATTGGGATCACCTGCTCGCAAAGGATACGAAAGGGTTGTTGAAGCAACGCATGATGGAATGCGTCGACGGAGAATATCAGACCTTCAAATCGCGAGACGGCGCCTATGTTAGGGAGCATTTTTTCGGCAAATACCCGGAGCTGCTGGAAATGGTTGCCAACATGTCCGATGACGACATCTGGCGTCTGAACCGGGGCGGCCATGATCCTCATAAAGTCTATGCGGCATACGCTGCGGCGGTTGCGCACGCTGGACAGCCCACCGTCATACTTGCTAAAACCATAAAGGGTTATGGCATGGGGGAGGCAGGCGAGGCGCAGAACATCACGCACCAGCAAAAGAAGATGGGGACCACGTCGCTGAAAGCGTTCCGCGACCGCTTCGGGCTGCCGATTCCAGACGACACGATGGATGGAATACCGTATCTCCAGTTTGACAAGGGCTCCCCCGAATCCATCTATATGCATAAGCGGCGCGAGGCGCTCGGCGGATTTATTCATCGGCGCCAGCGACAGGCCGACGCGCTGCAGATACCTGAGCTATCCGCTTTTGATACTTTGCTCAAGGCCAGCGGCGAAGGAAGGGAATCTTCCACCACCATGGCATTCGTCCGAATTCTCAATATCCTTGTGAAAGACAAGAATATCGGCAAACGCGTGGTTCCGATCGTCGCGGACGAGTCGCGCACTTTCGGCATGGAAGGCATGTTCCGCCAGCTGGGTATCTGGTCGTCGAGCGGACAACTCTACACCCCGCAGGACGCTGAGCAGCTGATGTATTACAAGGAGGATAAAAACGGGCAGATTCTGCAGGAAGGCATCAATGAAGCCGGCGCTATGTCTTCCTGGATGGCAGCAGCCACATCCTACAGCACTCATGGCGTCCAGATGATTCCCTTCTATATTTTTTACTCCATGTTTGGCTTCCAGCGGGTCGGCGATCTGGCATGGGCGGCGGGAGACATGCGGTGCCGCGGATTCCTGCTTGGCGGCACCGCAGGGCGTACCACGCTTAATGGAGAAGGGCTGCAGCATGAGGATGGACACAGCCATCTGGCCGCCTCCACCATTCCTAACTGCCTATCATATGATCCTGCGTTTGCCTACGAGCTCGCGGTGATCATTCAGGATGGCTTGCGCCGCATGGTTGAGGTGCAGGAAGATATCTACTACTACATCACCGTCATGAACGAAAATTATCCGCATCCGGAAATGCCCCCCGATGCGGCAAGCGGCATATTGAAGGGCATGTATCTGTTTAGCGACGGGAAGGCTTCGGAAGGAAAGCATCCCGAATTGCGCGTGCAGTTGCTCGGTTCCGGCACGATCCTGCGGGAAGTGATCGCGGCGGGGAAAATACTCGAACAGGAATACGGCGTCGCCGCCGATATCTGGAGCGTGACCAGCTTTAATGAACTGCGGCGTGAGGCGCTTGGCGTAAACCGATGGAACATGCTGCATCCCACTGAGCCCGGAAGGCTGCCATACGTGAGCGCATGCCTCAAGGACCGGAAGGGTCCGGTAGTGGCGGCTACGGACTATATGAAGGTTTTCGCGGATCAGATACGTGAATTTGTGCCGGCGCGTTACAGGGTTTTGGGAACGGATGGTTTTGGGCGTTCGGATACGCGTGAACGATTGCGTCATTTCTTTGAGGTGGACCGCCATTATGTCGTCATCGCGGCGCTGACGGCGCTGGCGGAAGATGGCGATATGGCGCCTGAAAGAATTGCGGAGGCGATAGGCAGATTTGGCATCGATCCGGACAAGCCGAATCCTGCGACGGCATAAGAGAGATCGAAATGCGAGCGGTGCCATTCCCGGGGCGAGCACGCTATTTCGCCGGCGTGATTCCACCAGATGCTGAGCTTCTCGCCAATCCCCCGCGCGCGCTGAATGCCGTGGCAATTTCTTGAATGAAGGAACAAGAGGAATAAGGAAGGAAAGCGTGCCAGAAATCAAACAGGTGCTTGTCCCGGATATCGGGGACTTCAAGGACGTCCCGGTCATCGAAGTGCTGGTGATGGCTGGTGATTCCATCAAGGCGGAAGACCCTTTGGTTGTGCTCGAATCCGATAAAGCAACAATCGAGGTGCCATCTCCCTTTGAGGGAGTGATCAGAAAAATGTCCGTGAAGGTCGGCGATAAGGTTTCCCAGGGCACGCTTCTTCTGGCTATGGAGGTCTCCGAGGCAGAAAAAGCGCCGGAATCTCCACAACCAGCAGCACCTGGCGGATCGGCATCGGAGGCGGCCCCTGCTGCTCCGGCTGCTTCAGCCTCCCCAGCCGCGCCATATCCGCAGGCCGCCCCCACCCCTTCTGCAAGCAGGCAAACCGTCGAAGAGCAAACCAACTCTGTATCGGCGCCTGCCCATTCTTCCACCCTATCTTCTTCTCCGTCTTCACCTGGAGACCAGCCTGCCGAAGCTGCGCGCACCATGGATGAGACAGCTTTTGCCAAAGCACATGCCAGTCCGTCGGTGCGGCGGTTTGCGCGCGAGCTCGGCGTAAATCTTGGTATGGTAAAAGGAACCGGGCCCAAGCAACGGATATTGAGGGAAGATCTCCTGGCTCATGCAAGGGCCCGGTTATCGTCGGCATCGATCAATCGCGCTGGAACGGAACTGGATCTGCTGCCTTGGCCGCGTGTCGATTTCACCAAATTTGGCCCAGTGGAATCGAAGCCGCTATCACGCATACAGAAATTGTCCGGGGCAAACCTGCATCGCAACTGGGTGATGATCCCGCATGTCACCCAATTCGATGAGGCCGATATCACCGAACTCGAATCCCTGCGCAAGGAATCCAATGAGTCTGTTGAAAAAGGCGGCGTCAAGGTAACGATACTGGCTTTCCTGATGAGGGCGTCCATCGCTGCCCTGAAAAAATTTCCCGAATTCAATGCGTCGCTCGACAGCGAAAGCGGGGAAATGAATCTGGTGATAAAGAAGTATTATCACCTTGGTTTTGCCGTGGATACGCCAAATGGACTCATGGTGCCGGTCATCCGGAACGTCGATCAAAAAGGGGTGCTCGCCATTGGGTCTGAAATGGCAGCTCTCGCGGCCCAGGCACGCGAAGGCAAGCTGAAGGCCACCGACATGCAAGGAGCGAGCTTTACGATTTCCAGCCTGGGAGGCATCGGCGGCACGGCATTCACGCCCATCATCAATGCGCCGGAAGTCGCCATCCTGGGCATATCCCGCGCGAGCATGAAACCTGTCTATCATGACGGCAAATTTGTTCCACGTCTGATGCTTCCACTGTCCCTGTCCTATGATCATCGCGTTATCGACGGCGCCACCGCGGCACGCTTTACTTCCATGCTGGGCGAGGTGCTGGCGGACATGCGCCGGGTATTGCTGTGAGAATGATTTGCCGCATCGCGGAAGCAAAAATAGACTTATCTCCGAGCAGCGGGTTCCCGCATGCTTTCATGTCTGCTCTTCAAACTTTTTGGATTGATGAGTAATTCCGCGTTTCGTCTCACAGGAGTATTTGGAGGCACCTTTGATCCCATCCATTACGGCCATCTGAGAGTAGCTGAAGAAATCGCCGAGATGATCGGTTTGCAGGAAATGCGCTTCATTCCCGCGCGTAGGCCCCGTTTGCGCGAGGCGCCGGTTGCCCCATATTGCCATCGGGAAGCCATGGTGCACATAGCCATCGAGTGCAATCCAGCTTTTATCCTCGATGGGCGGGAAACCCGCAGTTCAGGCGTCAGCTATAGCGTGGAAACGCTGCGCGAACTCAAACGGGAGCTGGGAGCCGACGCGATACTCTGCTTTATCGTTGGCGCCGATGCCTTCACAAGGTTTGCGCAGTGGCATGATTGGCTGGAGATTTTTGACTTATGCCACCTGATAATCGTGCGCCGTCCAGGCGTCGAGCTGAACATGAATCGGGACAATTTACCGCCCGAACTGTGGGAAGCCTGCGCGCAGCGATGGGTCGCCAACCCGGATGATCTCAGGAAAGCACGCAGCGGCCTGATTTTTCCTGCGCCGACAATCCTGCTGGATATTTCCGCAACTGCCATTCGCGTGCGCCTTGCTGCGGGGAAAAGCGTGCGTTATCTCCTTCCCGATGCTACGCTGGACTATATTTCAGCCCACCACCTGTATGTGGATAAAGTATGACACTTGCCAAGCTGGTAAAAACAGTCATTGCCGCGCTTGAAGAAATAAAGGCGCATGACATCGAAGTTTTCAATGTTGCCAAGTTGACCACGTTGTGCGACCGGATGATTATCGCCAGCGGCGATTCCTCCCGCCAGACCCTGGCTATCGCAAACAACGTGGTTGTGAAGGTAAAAGCCGCCGGGGGCACGGTATATGGCGTGGAAGGAGAACAGACTGGAGAATGGGTTCTGGTTGATCTGGGCGACGTGCTCGTGCATGTCATGCAAACCGCCGTGCGAGCCCACTACAATCTGGAAGAGCTATGGGCCGACACCGTAAAAATAAGCCGCAAGACCGCCTCTGCCCGGACAGGAATCGAAATCACTCCTTCCGTTGATTCCGCCTCTGCTATCGGGTTCGGCGGCATTCCTGCGAGCTCGGCTGCTTCGGAAAAAAGGAAATCTCCCAGACGCGGGGGGGCGGATTAGTTTCATGAAATTCATCATCTGCGCGGTTGGCCACAAAATGCCGGATTGGGTGGCGGCAGGTTTCCGAGAATACGCCAGACGCATGCCGCATGAGGCTGCCATCGAATTGGTGGAGATAAAGCCGGAGAAGAGAACCGGCCTGAAAGTGGAGCAGTTGCTCGATGCCGAGGCGGATCGCATTCTTGCGGCGATACCCTCCAGGCGCCGCCTGGTCGTAATGGATGAGCGTGGCAGGCAATGGTCTACCGCCAGGCTCGCCGAGTCCGTGAGGAACTGGATGAGGGAGGGCGGCGACACTGTTTTTATCATCGGCGGCGCGGATGGACTGGCGGCAGCCATAAGGAATTCGGCTGACGAAGTATTGGCCTTATCCGCATTGACCATGCCGCATGCGCTGGCGAGAATCCTGCTTGCAGAGCAATTGTACCGGGCGGTATCGCTTATCAAAGGCCATCCGTATCACCGGGGGTAGCGTAGCATTCGCCATGACTTCTCCGGGAAACAGCATCTACCTGGCATCCCGCAGTTCTCGCCGGCGGGAATTGCTCACGCAGATCGGGGTGAGCTTTGAAACGCTGCTTCTGCGCGAAGCACCGCCGCGGGGGGCGGATATCGATGAAACGCCATTTTCCGGCGAAGCGCCAGCGGGCTATGTATCGCGAATCGCCTGTATCAAAGCGGAGTTATCCCGAAGATGGTTGATCGAGCGTGGCGGCCCGCTCCGGCCGGTGTTGGGAGCAGACACCGCGGTAGTTTTCAGGGGACGTATTTTCGGCAAGCCTGCAAGCCCGGCCCATGCCGGCGAGATGCTGGCGGCGCTTTCCGGACAGACCCATGAGGTGCTGACCGCGATAGCGGTGGCTGCCGAAAAAGAAACCCGGACGCGAACCTCTACCTCCATAGTACGGTTTCGCGATATCAGCGAGCGTGAGATTCTGCGCTACCTTGCGCTGGACGAAGCGCATGACAAGGCGGGCGGCTATGCGATTCAAGGGGTGGCGGCCGTTTTCGTCACCGAGATCGTTGGCAGCTATAGCGGCATAATGGGACTACCCTTGTACGAGACGGCACGGTTGCTTCAGGATTGCGGCATAGACATTTTTCCGTAAGCTCGCGCCTCATCCTGGCCATCCATACCAGCACATATTTATGAATTGCGAAATTCTCGTCAACGTTACCCCGCAGGAAACCCGGGTAGCCGTGGTTGAGCACGGCGCGGTGCAGGAGTTGCATATCGAGCGCAACAGCAGCCGCGGGATTGTGGGAAATATATACAATGGCCGCGTCACGCGGGTGTTGCCCGGAATGCAGTCCGCATTCGTGGATATCGGGCTGGAGCGTGCTGCCTTTCTCCATCTTGCCGATATCTGGAGATTGCGCCAGAGCGAGGATGCGGAAAAACCCATTGAGAAATTGTTGCACGAAGGGAAGAGCGTTCTCGTCCAAGTCATCAAGGACACCATTGGCACGAAGGGCGCGCGGCTATCCACGCAGGTCAGCATTGCGGGGAGAATGCTGGTTTATCTGCCGCAGGTGTCCCATATAGGGATTTCACAGCGCATCGAGGATGAAACCGGGCGCAAGCTGTTGCGCGAAAAATTGAAGCACCTTCTGCCGCAGGGTGAAAAAGGCGGCTTCATCGTCCGAACGATGGCCGAGGCGGCGACTGAGCAGGATCTGCTATCGGATATCAAATACCTGCACAAGTTGTGGGACCATATCAAGGAAAAGTCCGCGAGCGGCGCGCCCGGATTGCTCTATCAGGACCTGACCCTGAGCTATCGTGTATTGCGCGACTTCGTCGACGACGATACCGCGCGGGTGCTGGTTGATTCCCGTGAGACCTTCCAGAAAATGAACGGCTTTGCCCGGGTGTACATGGCCAATGTCATCGGGCGCATACATCACTATGCCGGGGAGCGCCCGCTATTCGATTTATATGGGGTGGAGGATGAGATAGAAAAATCGCTCGCGAGGCGCGTGGAACTGAAGTCTGGCGGCTACCTGATCATCGACCAGACCGAGGCGCTGACCACCGTGGACGTGAATACCGGCGGGTTCATAGGCGTGCGTAGCTTCGACGATACGATTTTCAAGACCAATCTGGAGGCAGCGCAAGTCATCGCGCGCCAACTGCGTCTCCGGAATCTGGGCGGCATCATCATCATCGATTTCATCGATATGGAAAACGAGGAGCATAAAAACGCCGTATTGGGCGAATTCAGGAAGTCTCTCACACGGGATCGCACCCATATGACGATAAATGGCTTTACGACGCTTGGGCTGGTCGAAATGACGCGCAAGCGCATGCGCGAAAGCCTCGCTCATATTCTTTGCGAAACCTGTCCGACCTGCCAGGGCAGGAGCAAGATACGGACCGCCCAGACCATGTGTTATGAAATTCTTCGGGAAATCCTGCGAGAATCGCGTCAATTCGATGCGCGCGAATTTCGCATCCTCGCTTCGCAGCAAGTGATCGATCTATTTCTGGACGAAGAGTCGCAAAGTCTGGCTCAGCTTGGCGATTTCATCGCCAAGCCCATCAGTCTCCAGGTGGAGGCAAGCTATACCCAGGAACAATACGACGTTATCCTGATGTAGGGCCTGCCGTCGCCTCGCGCTTCGGCCTACGTATGCAGCTTGACCTGCAGCTCCGCGGTTGTTTCTTCGGGTGCTTCGACGTGAGTGAACTCCCCGCTGTCCTCATACGCCAGATGCGTTGTACCCGTCGCCTTGATCAATGCACCCGCGATGAGGCCGGTTATGAACGCAAGCACCACGCTGAAGATGATGCCGATAAATTGCGCGCCCGCAATGCCCGGCACGACCATCATGGCAACGAGCGCCCCGAGCAACCCCGGCATGCCATGAAGATTATGCACCCCGCAGGTATCGACGAGCTTGAAACGCGACTCCAGCGCGGGCTGGATAAACACGTAGCCGATGACGCTGACCGCACCCGCCAGCAATCCGACTGCGAAAGCGCCCGTGGGGGAAATGATGTTGCAGGTCGACCCGATAGCGACTCCCCCGGCCAGGGCTGCGTTCGCCATATCCACCATGGACGTCTTTCCCTTATGGAAATACGTACTCAGGAAATAGGTGCTCAGGGTCGCTCCGCACAGTGCAAGCACCGTATTGACTACCGTCTGCGGCATCTCCTCGAAGGGGACGATGGCGGTGGCAAAACTCGGCCAGAAAAGCCACAGAACCATCGAGCCCAGCATGGCGAAACGATCCGAGGTGGCGTCCGACTCAATCGGCTGGCTTCGCTGGCTCGCGGTAGTCAGAATCAGGGATAGTCCAAGGCCAAAGTAAGCGCCGAATGCATGAATGATGATCGATCCGGCGGTATCCTGAAATCCTTCCGTCAGGCCCATGCCGTTATCCAGCACCAGCCATTCGTTCAACAGGTACGCGGGAATCAGAAAAAGCGCCAGCAGGGCATACTGGAACACGCGCAGGCGTCCGAGCACAGCCCCCATGGCAATCAATGCGGAAGCTACTGCGAATTCCGCGAAAAGCAGCGCCTTCACGGTATTGGGAGCAATTTCATGAGCAAACACGCCGTTCGCGCGCAGCAGCATGTAAAGCGGGAGGCCGACCGCCACAACCAGATAGGTTCCGGTCGTGGCTCCGAAGCCGTATCTTCTCACGAACACCATGAGGAAGCCGAAACCCACCAGCAGCATTGCCAGGATATGAATGACATAATTGTATTGCGCCACCTGTCGGGCCTCGTTGAGCTCCGGCCCCTCGCTTCCCCAGGCGATAAGACTTGAAAACAGCAGAAACAGACTAACTGCACCAGACAGCGTCAAGCAGAGATTCTTTTTCATTTGATTCTCCCCATGTTTCGCGGTTATTCGGATTGCACCACGCATGAGTGTGAACCTGAAAAGCCTTGAATACAACAGGGATATTTATTCTTTCGGAAATGCAACATTTCTCCCCGAAAAAAAGAATCTCATCCAGCGCCAGGATGATCAAATTGTTTCGGTAAAGCTTGCATCGGAGCGAAATGCTCTTTCGATATCCGAAGCAATGGTCTGGTAGAGGGGTCGGAGATTGCTGCGCATGTTACCGATAATTGTGCTTACACTCATCATTGATGGCAGGCGGGTGCCGTGATGCTCTATGGGTTCGCCGATAAACTGAAGCTGGAAGCCTAATTTATTGAAATGTGCAGCCAGCCGGTTCTCGGTCAGGACAAATAGCGTTTCTATTCCGGATAATCGTGCCAATTCAGTGGTGCCGAGATAGAGCCCGATGGGAATATAAGGGAAGCGCGGCATTTGCTGAGTGCCGAAATCCTCCGTGGATAGGGTTATCGCGCTGCCTGATTCGCCTTTACGCCTCCGGTAGCTGGCTACAACCGCCAGCCGGGAAACCTCGGCGATACTCTGGCGGGATAGCCGCGCAGGATCGATAATGGAACGGTCGAGCGTATCGGCACAGGCCTCCTCGAAGGGCAGCAGGGAATACGGATTTTCGGGCGGAGGACGAATCAGGCGCGTGCAGCCAACGAACTCGTTCGTTTTTACGCTGCGTATAAGGAGATGCAGCGAATTGCGATCGTACTCATCGGTTTCCCGCTTGTCCGATCGCTCGGGTTCGAACTTCAGGTCTTCGCAATAGACCTGGTATCGCACGCGATAGACCTCATCCTTGAGTGCCTCTGAATGGACGGGCACGATTTCAAAATACTGCTTGAAGGCAGTGCCAAGATTGAATTCTTCGGGTAGGAACATGGCCTGGAATCTCCCCTGGAGTGAGTAAGTCGCTATTCGAGTTTCTTAAGATAATCCTTCGTGAAAACCTTGTCTGGAAGATCCCGCAGTTTCATGTCCGAATAATCAAGCACGGATTTTTCATCCTTGCGCAACGCGTCTTCCATGACCAGGCGGGTGGGTCGTTGCTTGCCGAGCAGCATTCGGAAGTTTTCGTAACGGCTGGTTTTGAGCAAACGGCCGGATACGGAGTAAAATTCTGCACGGTACGGCCAGAAATTTGATTGCTGTACCCAGTATAAGACCTTATGATATGTTACACCTTTGTCGACGCCGACGAGTTCGAGCACGTGGTACTTTTCGCCGTCGATGACATCAGTGCGTAAAAGCGTTGCAGTATAATCGCCGGCGAAATTGGCACGAGCCAGGTCACCGTTCGCCACCTGGCCCGTCAGCCGTTGCGACATCGACAAGCGTATGGGTTGTGTGATCTCTGGCATGAATATCCAGAGATCGCGTCCCTTCATAAGAAGAATCTGTCCGCGTTCCGAAGCCGGTTCCAGCGTCATCACCACGCTATTCTCATTGCCTTTGGATAGAACACGATAGTGGTGGAGGTCTGTCGACTGCTCGGGCGAAGTGGTGGTAATGTTGACATCGACCTGGAAGCTTTCACGCGGAAAGCGTATCTGGTCTGCCTTCTCCAGGATGTTTTGAGCAAACTCCGTATCATCCGCTGCGCCACATACCGTCCCGCTTAAGAGACAGATAGCCGCTACGAGTTGTTTCAAAGAAGTTATTTTCATTCAGTGCCTCTTTTGAGGTGATTCACTCCCGAGGTTTTATCGTGGATTAATTTTATGAGCATAGTCCGTCTTGAGAATATTTCCAAGAATTACTTGCTTGGAGAGCAGCAGGTACAGGCGTTGAAGCACATCACGTTGAGTATCGAGGACGGCGCTTTCGTGGCGATAGCAGGTCCTTCCGGAAGTGGCAAATCCACTTTGCTCAATCTTATCGGCTGCATCGATACGCCTTCCAGCGGAAAAATATTCATCAGTGGCCAGGATGTGAGCGGCCAGACACCTGACGAGCTCTCGGAACTTCGAGCGCGGACAATCGGCTTCGTATTTCAGACATTCAATCTTTTCCCTGTTCTGTCTGCCGAAGAGAATGTGGAGTATCCCTTGCTGCAATTCAGGGAGCTGGATGCAGCAGAGCGCCGAAGCCGAGTTTCCCGCTATCTCGATGTGGTAGATCTGTCCAGATTTGCCAAGCATCGGCCGAACCAGCTCAGTGGTGGCCAGCGTCAGCGGGTGGCCATTGCGCGTGCCTTGGCGACTCAGCCAAAAATGGTGCTGGCGGATGAGCCGACGGCCAACCTGGATCATAAAACGGGTGGAGGAATACTCCAGCTGATGAAAGATATTAACGGACGCTTCAAGACAACCTTTATTTTTTCTACGCATGATAGCCGTGTCATGGATATGGCGGAGTACCTGATACGGATCGAAGACGGTCAGATCGCGGCCAGCGAAGGCATCAAACCATAAAACAGCGGTACGCGGCGAGATCGGGCATGACCGAAATCGGATACCGGTGGAACCGGGAGTCGGATGAATTCCAGGCGCAGATTTGAATTTTTGGGATGGGTTGCCGCTATCATGGCATCACCATGCTACTTCACGGGCGCCACCCCGGCTTTGTCGTCAGGTGCGGCGTCCCAATCAGCGGCCTCGGTAAAAGCAGAAAATTCATTGCCTCTATCCTTGTCGATGTCGTTGCCCCGCGTGCCCGCGCTATCGTCGTCTTCACCCGAGTCCAGCAACGACGTGCTTGCTCATGTTTACATAGTGTCCCGTCATGTAGCACCCGAAGAAAAAACCGAAGTGGCGCCAGGCAACCCATTGCCCTTGATTCCTGCTTCCGCGCCACGGTTGGCAGTCCTGGATAATGGAGAAAATCCACTTCCAGCCGAACACAGCGAAGGCGAAAGCGGCACAGATTCCCGGGAATCGTTGTTCGGCGAGCCCGGACCGGCAAAGGTAAAGAAACCTCCCCAGCCAGCCTGGAAGCAACTGGTTACCGGATGGAAGGGATTCTCGCAGCTCGAAATTGCAGATACCTATGCCAGTCCGGAGCACCTCTCGAAAGCAAAGCTGCGGACCGAGTTGAGCCGTACCGGGCAGTTCAACGAATACCTCAGATGGAAAATCAGCGGCCGGTTCGATTACGACGCAGCCTATGATTTATCCGATTTCTATCCTGGCGCCGTCCGGCGGGATCAGCGTCAGCAATTTTTCATCCGCGAAAATTATCTGGATATTTCCGCCGGTAATTTCGATTTCCGATTGGGGCGTCAACATGTCATATGGGGCGAAATGGTCGGGCTGTTTTTTGCCGATGTGGTTTCAGCAAAGGATATGCGTGAATTCGTTCTCCCCTCGTTCGATATCATACGCATACCTCAGTGGGCCTTGCGCGCAGAGTATTCCAAGAATGATCTGCACGCGGAAGTGCTATGGATACCGGTGCCAACCCTGGACGAGAGCGGCAAGCCGGGGGCGGACTTTTATCCCGGTCCGCTGCGCGGAGTCGCCAATTACCTGCCCGAGGATCGTTCGGGAAGAAACGTCGCCCACTCGAATTATGGGCTGCGTTTGTCGCAATTAAAAAACGGATGGGATGTTTCGGCTTTCTATTATCACAGTCTCGACGCATCACCCACATTTTATCGCGTCAGCGCATTCACCGAACCGCCTATTTTTCAGCCAAGACACGATCGCATCGATCAGTTCGGCGCAACACTCGCGAAGGATTTTGGCTCCATCGTATTGAAGGGCGAGACAGTCTATACGGATGGACGGCAGTTCAACACCATCCGGCCCACGGCAATAAATGGCCTCGTCAAGCAGAATACGCTCGATTACGTGCTTGGCGTGGATGTCAGCCTTCCAGCGGAAGCGCGCCTGAACCTGCAATTTTTTCAGCGTGTTTACTTTAACCATGATCCGGATATCATTCCCCGCAGGTTGGAAAGTGGCGCCAGCATCCTGCTGGCCGGCAAGGTGTGGCAAAAAATGGAAGCACAGGCTTTACTGATCCATAGTTTGAATCGCAGTGACTGGATGCTCCGGCCTCGTCTTTCCTGGAATTTCCAGCGGAATTGGCGTTGGGCACTGGGAGCGGATATTTTTGGCGGGCCACCTTCGGGACTTTTTGGACGGTTTGATCAAAGCGACCGCGTCTATACGGAGCTGAGATATTCCTTTTGATCAACAGCTGTTGACGTGCGGGGATTGTCTTCCGAAGCGCCGCTGTCTTCTAGAAATTCTGCCTCAGGGCCTCGGCGATGGGTATACGGGAAACATGTCTCGCCGGAAGAATCGCTGCTGCGATGGTGGCAAGAATACCGATAGCGGACGATATCACCAGAACCGAGGGGACCACCAGGATTTGCGCGTTATAGCCGACATTGGCATTGGGAGGTGGAGGCATCTCGATTCCCACGGCCGAGATGACGGCCGCCAGCGCGATACCCAGGGCTAGCCCCAGCGCGCTGCCGATCAGGCCCAGCAGTGAATTTTCCACGATGACCAGGCGAAAGACCTGACTGCTGCGGTTGCCCAGGGCCATCATCGTGCCAAATTCCCCGATGCGATTGAAAATACTCATGTTGACACTGTTTGCGACGCTCAAAAGCACCATGATGAGAATGATGAGCTGAAGGACCCCGAACTGGCCTTTATACAGCTCCACGGTTTTTTCATAGAAGTCGTTCAGCTCGACCCAAGTCTTGACCTCCAGTCCCGAACTGCGTAATTCCTCATTCAAGTTGGCTGCAACCCGATCCGTGCCACTGGTCTGCTGCAGCAGCACGACGATCGCATTCACACTATCCGTGCCCAGCAATTCCTGTGCCGCAACAAGAGGAATTCTTATCGCCCTGGCATCGTAGTCCTTGGAAAAACTCTGGAATACGCCAGTTACCTCAAACTCCATACTGTTCAGGGCGCCTTCGAGCGTATTCACCAGCAAGGTAACGTGGCTGCCGGGCTTCAGATTCAATGCCTGGGCAACGCCATGCCCGATCAGGATGCCGAACGTGTCGGAATCGCGTAGCTGGCGTCCCTGCGTTATCGAAATGGAGCTGCCCAGCGCAGCTTCCTGCTGTGCTTCCACCCCTTCTCCGATGATCGGAAGGTCCGTACGGCCATTGTTGAGCAGCCCGGAGAAATTGAGCCGGGCCATGACCATGGAAACTTCCTTCTCATTTGCTATGCGCCGTTTGACCGCTTCGGGCGATGGAATGAGATATTTTTCCGGCGCATGCGATCCCGCGGAAAAAAAACCGGCCTTATGCACCTGTAAATGCCCGGACTGGGAATGAATCAGCGCTTCGGAGAGCTGTACGAAAATGTCATTTATCCAGCCTCCTGCGACGGTAAGACCGGCCACTCCGCCCATGATCGCGGCCAGTGTCATTGCGGTATGCAACTTCTGCCGGAAAACATTGCGCAAGGCGAGTTTGAACATTCGTGATATCTACCGGTTATGGCGTAGCGCATCGACGATTTGCATCCTCGATGCCTTCCAGGCGGGAAGTATGCTGGCAACCAGAGTCGTGCAGGCCGCCAGCGCTACCGCTTCGATTGTTATGTTCCAGGTAAGGAGGATTTCGCCTGTATAACCGCTATCCATCCCGGGTGGCGGCGGCATGGGTATGCCTATGCTGGAGATCAGCGCGGCCAGGGGCGCGCCGATGGCCAATCCCAGAAGGCCGCCGGCGCAACCCAGGAGTATGCCTTCGGTCAGGAAGAGGCGGGTAATTCCGGCACGCCTCACGCCGAGCGCCATGGCCGTGCCGATTTCCCCTATTCTTTCCATGACGCTCATCGTCATCGTGTTGGAAATGCTCAGGAGGATGATCAGCACGATTATGACCTTGATACCCTGTATTTGCTTCGTAAAAAGAACCTTGGTCTTATTGTAGAAGTCGGCCAGCGCATACCACGGAATGACTTCAAGGTTCTCGCCGCCCAGCTTGTTTCGCAGTTCTTCCAGGACCGTATCGGTTTGGGCCGTATCGTTCAGCAGAACTACCCAGGCATGAGAGCCCTTTGTGCGAAGCAATTGCCGTGCAGTCTGGATGGGCAGCCGCAGGGCAGCGTCATCATATGCCTTGGTTGCCGTGGTAAACAGTCCGCGCACGGTAACCTCGATCGCATTGACACCTCCGGTTACGGTATTCGTCAGCAGTACGACCTTGTCACCGATGCCGACGCCGAGATTGCGTGCCAGCCCCTTCCCCACGACGATCCCATTCGGATCATCGGCGGAAAGATTCCGGCCGGCCGAAAGTTGCGCATTCAGCTCGAATGCAGCCTGTTCATGGGGATCCACCCCGTCGCCGATGAACGACAGCGTCGCATCGCCATGGCTGATGAGCCCGCCAAAGGAAAGACGTGGGGCCACTGCCTTGATTCGATCTTTATCTGGCGGTTCCAGTTCTGGTATGGTATCAGGCAGCAGGAAGGCGTAAGGGTCGGCTTTACCCGCGTCGTGATAGCCTGGCCGGACAATCTGGATATGGCCCAGTTGAGTTTTTATCGTGGCTTCGCGCATGGCCCAGAAAATCCATTCTATGAAGCCGCTTACCAATACAAGCGCAATGACGCTGAAGGAAATTGCAGCCAGGGCTATGGCGCTGCGACGCCTTTGCCGCAGGATGTTGCGAAATGCCAACGATAAATTGGGCCAAGTTAGCCGCATTTTTGCTGATATGCTGGGAGCCGGATCATATTGCTTTTAGTATAGGATAGCGGTGAATCTTTCAAGTCAGTAATCGATACTGCATGGAGTCTCCGAACGCGTGCTGAGCAACGGGGAAAGATGATTCGTAATCGAAAGCGCGTGTTATTTTTTGCCGAAGCGGTGACGCTCGCGCATGTAGCCAGGCCTTTGGCGCTGGCGGAAAGCCTGGATGCCCGCTGCTTCGACATCGCGATGGCCTGCGCATCCGGCTACCATCATTTTTTCAAGGGCAAGCCCTGGCAACTCATACCGCTTCGAAGCATCGGCAGCCAGCAGTTCCTTCGTGCGCTTTCCCGCGGCAGTCCCGTCTATAATACGCAAACCCTGCGGCAATACGTAAAAGACGATCTCGAGATCATCCGAAAAATGGACCCCGATGTGATTGTGGGCGATTTTCGTCTTTCACTCTCTGTCAGCGCGCGGGTTGTCGAAATTCCTTACATTACGATAACCAACGCCTATTGGAGTCCGTATTATACGGGGGGTGAATTTCCGCTTCCAGTTTTGCCGATGACAAAAGTCCTCCCGTTGGGACTTGCCGACAAAATCTTCCGGCTTACGCTTCCCCTGGCGCTCTTGCTGCATTGCGCGCCCATGAATCGCGTGCGGCGGGAAAATGGGCTGGCCTCCCTTGGTCCCACACTGCAGCACATATACACCGATGCAGATTATGTACTTTTTGCCGACATGCCGGAGCTCTTTCCGACTCCTGACCTCCCCGCCGGGCATCACTATCTCGGCCCGATCCTGTGGTCTCCTCCGGTGGAAAAACCAGCGTGGTGGGAGCGCCTGCCCACAGACAAACCCATCATTTATTTGACTTTAGGCAGCTCTGGCCAGGCCGGGATTCTGCCAATTATTCTCGATATACTGAGTAAATTGCCGGTCACGGTCATCGTGGCGACAGTAGGGGCCTATGCCCACCCGATACCCGGTAACGTCTATTTGGCCAGCTATCTTCCAGGTACCGAAGCCGCGATGCTTTCACGCATGATAATCTGCAATGGCGGCAGCCCGACGAGTTCCCAGGCGCTTGCGGCAGGTGTTCCGGTATTGGGAATAGCAAGCAATGCGGATCAGTTTTTGAACATGGAGGCCCTGGCAAGGGCGGGAGCCGGCATGGTATTGCGCGCCGACCGCCTGAATGGCGATGCAATTGAAGAGACGGTGAAAAAACTGCTTTTCAGTCCCGAATTCACCGCCAGTGCCCGGGTAGTGGCGGATAGGATAAAAAACTATAATGCTTTCAAGCGGTTTGGCGAGTTTATGGAAAAACTGACGGATAGGCGCCTTCCCGGAGATTGATCCTGGCCGCGATGGATTCCCATTGATTCCATAACCCGGCTTGCTTATCTAGTGTCGGAAAATTTTACAAATATAGTGCAGGCCAGCATATCCCAATGACCTTGTTTGAAAGTAAGTGTCTGATCTATCGCGTAAGATAACTAAATGGCATGAATCATGCTTCAAAGAGAAGTGTCCGAAAACCGTTTTACTTTATATATTTTAGGGGGATAAATGAATACCAAATTTAAGCATCTGACAATCGGGACGCTTTCCACATTGCTGGCTGTGCCGCTGGTAGCGCAAGCCGAACTTTTCACGTTTGATCCGACTGGCGGGGGCGCGGGAACCGCCAACCTCGCGCTTATCGACCAGGCTCCCGGCAGCGCCCTGGCGCAGGGCGGCGTGACGGCCATCAACAATTTCCTGGCCGGATCGGGCAGCACCAACTTTACCCTGCACTACCAGGCAAATCTGTCGTCGATCCAGTTCGCCGATACGAGCATCGGTTTCGCCAACGGCAGTGGCGGCAATTTCTTCACGTTCGTGGCCGGCTTTGGGGAAACGGTCGTGGGAGCCGACCCATTTCCTGGTACGGCCAGCTTTAAATTCGATCCAACTAACCCAGTAAACTTTTTCAATATGTATGCGACCAGCACCGTTGGAAATAACCTGACTGGTACTGGATTTATCTCGGGTGCACCCATCCTGTCCGCGCATATCGTGACTGTTCCGACGAGCAACTTCCAGGTCACTGATCCAGCTCCAACGAATCTCGATAACTCCCCAAATGGGGACCAATGGGGTGGCCAGCAATCGGTTACCGGCGGTGGAGTATCGGACATCACCCTAGTGGTTGATTCCGTCAACGCGGGATACTTTCCATCACTGACCCCAGCCAGCACGATCACCATCTCATTTTTCAACAACTCCCAGGTCGATCCGTTCAGGCAGGTGGATCCTTCGCAGTGCTTTAATGTCACCGGCTCTACTTGCGATGGAGGTGGAGGCATCATTTCGCTTGGCACACTAGGTGCGCTAAACGGAGGCACCGTAGGACCGAACTTTGAATTCCAGGCTGATGGTACCCAGTCTTTCGCCGTGCCGGAACCTGCATCGCTGGCACTGATTGGTTTGGGCCTTTCTTTGATGGGGATTTTCGGCAAATCCCGCCGGCGCGCTGGATAGACTGTTCCAATAATATATAAAAAGCTAGCCTCAATCTTAAAAGCCGCGATTGGATCGCGGCTTTTTTATTGACTATCCAAAAAGAATCTACTCACCAGCATTTCCAGCGCGAAGCCGCTTGGCAGGAACTCCACCCCAGACCTCGTTCGTCCCTATCCGGCTATTCTTGGAAACGATCGCGCCCGTGGCGACTATGGCGTTATCTCCAATCGTTACCCCTGACAATACCACGGCATGCGCGCCGATCGTGACATTATTTCCAATCCGTATCCTGTAGTGGGCGAGGCGCTCGCCTTCAATCACATGCGGCACCAGCAGCGCGTACTGCCCCACTATGGTGTTGGCGCCAATATGCACCAGGGGAGGATCGAGAATAATACCCGAGCTGTAGGTATTCTCTCCAAGGTGCGCACCTAGCGCCTGATAAATCAACCGCATCAGCGGCACGGGAACAAATCCGCTGCGCATCAAGGGGTAGAACAATATCAGGTAGAAGAGCAGGTAGACGTGATAGCCGATTTCATTTTTCGAGCTTGCCGCGATTTCCCCCTCGCGGAGGGGCATGATCAGCAGGAATCCGCGATATGCGAGGAGCGCATAGGCGTAAGTAAGAAATATCCCTGCAGCGGCCGTGAGTATGCCGCGAAACTCGCTCGGAGGCAGTCGGTGGAACAGCCATGCTGCCGTCAACCAGGTCAACCCGAGTATCAGCAGTAGAAGCGTCAGAAAAAGCAATATTTCGCCAGCGCCAATTTTACGCATGAGCTATCCGTTCCTATAGTTCAGATCAATATCTGGCCAATTTTTGCATGCCCATCGCTATCGAAAACATCGGGGATAAACCAGAGATGCAGGATCCCGAATCTCAATTTTTTTAAGAGCTTTTTTGGATATCTGGCGATTCCCGGGAATTGTCCGATGAGGGTTTCAGCTGGCCGAGCGGCAGCCGGAGAGAGCGGGACCAGGGAGCGGGTCCCATTCCGGCTCGTCCCATGAATATTGCCCGCGATGTTTCTTCCTTGCCGATCAGTCGCTCGGTTTGGTCTGAGAGGGTTCTCGCGAACTGGGCAAGCTTTTTTACCTTGGTAAACTCCAGTCCGCCGCGAACATAGCGGGAGAAAATCAGGGGGGTTATTTCGGGCTGTAGCTGCAGCCCCAGCCTGGTTGCCGTCAGCCAGAAGCGCTGCACAGCGCGGCCGGCGTCAATATAATCGTCGATGCTCTCCGCAGGACGATCGCTCAGGATGACAAAATGCGCACCGCAGGCGAGACCGGGTATGAAATCCATCTGGATTCGAGGCGCCAGCGTGCCTGCAAGAAACCTGTTGAAAAAATTCACGCGCTTCCAGCTACCTAATACCCAGTGCATCAACCTTGCCGTAACGGGATCGATTCCCAACGATTGGTCGGGGACCTTATCCTCGCTGAAACGCGAGTTCCATTGTATGATCCTGCGATGTACCTCGTAGGCTTCCGGCATGGTGAGCCGTAATTTTGCATTATTGAACATCAGCCGGGCTGCTTGCATCTTGGCGTCGAAACCCTCCAGCCACAGAATGTGGTATGAACCGCCCACCGCTTTCTCAAGACTGCCTTTTTCTCGTAGGGATAATGGCCGGCTGCTCATCGGCCGGCGCTGGACGCTGCGGTATGTTATGTAGGGAACCAATTCGTTGGGGCGCAGATCGGGATCCGGTTGAAAATGCACATCAACGACCGGCCTGCTTTCCGGAGATCCCATGCGGCGTAACGCGTTCATGCGCAATCCATGCGCGCTGGCCGCGATATCCATGGTTTCCAACAATGCGCCAATTGCGATTTGGCTGGCGTGCCCATCCAGGTCATATACACAGTCATCCCGCGTATCGAAGCCATGCACCACGACATGGCGCTCGCCGGCAACTTCAAAGCGCCATGGCTGAGTGTTATCACCGCTTGGGGCCCACCGCGCAAGATCCAGGATCTGATCGATAACCGGCTTGCCGCCGATCCGGCTGGAGATGGAATCGGATAATGCATCATTGTCTGTACGAGGTTGTCGTCCGGATTCGCTTTCCACCGCGTTTTTCGTATCCAGTCTGCGTCTGGCGATGGCGAGGATTAGGCGCTGCAATGGGTTGCTGTTCCCTCCCGGACGCCAGCTGTGCTTTAATTTATTGCGGTATGCATCGAAGTGTATTACATGAGGAGCTGCGAATACCCGGCCGCGGTTGAGCAGTATCTTGAGCGCTTCGGTAGCCACGACGCCGGCACAAAGCTGGCATCCCATCATGGTAGATGGACCTCGATGTTCCCTGAAGCTGATGGTGGCCGGATCAACCAGGTATTTCGCATGCAGGCCATTTGGCGCAAGGCCAATCAAAAAACGGAGTGCTTTTTCTTCGTCCGGTCGATCACCCCATTGAAAATACTCCTCGAAGGTCATTTTTCCCGGCATGAAATTGAGTAGTGCCGCTCCCATCCCAAGCGGCGCAGCGGTAATTGCCGGAATACCCAGTTCGGCGCAGGCAGAAAAGGTCGCCTGGCGATCTGAAAAAACAAAAAAATCCAGACCGTCGACATACACGTCGATATCGGCAAGAAATTCCCGAAGATTATCCTTGTTGACCCCTTCTGGAAAAATTTCGATATCGAGATCCGGATTGATATCTTTGGCCATGGCTACAAGCACATCGGTCTTGGGCTTGCCCAAGCTGGAAATATTCGCACCGACCTGGCGATTAAAGTTGGCCAGGCTGAATTTATCGAAATCCGCTACGCGAAAAGCTCCTATACCTAGCCGCGTCAGGGTCAAAAAGTGTGCACCACCTACGCCGCCCAGGCCTGCAATGGCAATTCTCTTATGCCGAAGAATATTTTGTTCCTGGACAGTTACCCAGCCAGTGTTCCGGGAAAAAGCCTCATGATAGGAAAAAGCATCAGACATTTAAGCGCTTAACCATGGAGTAGTCTATTTTTACGCATGACGAAGAGAAGCGAGTTCTTGGAAACGAACGCCTGCTTGGTGCTGTTTCTCCTGAAACTGTTAATTGAACAACTGGAAGAACTGACTTGCAATAGGGGGAATAGCGAAGGTGCCAGAGTTCTGGCACCAGCATATGGTGAGCTTGTTGAGACGCGATGTCAACGGGATGTTACGAAGAGAGCCGCGGTGAGGGGGATGGCGCTTTGCGCTTCCATAAAAGGCCGGTTTGGATCAATGACGGAAGTCAGGACAGCGCGAATATAGTACTGCCTAATGAGGAGTTGAATTCTCGGGTAATCTTTCCTGCTGGGAAAAACAGTAGCGATAAAGAGAACGATCTTGTGAATCGTGCGAGCCGGCAAGGAAGGAAATTTTTTCGCCGACATAATCCAGTTTCAAATGCAGGAGAACAGCCGGAGCGTCTACGCGGGTGCAAGTACGCATTTCGCTGATCTGCCGAAAACCGAACATCCGTTTATGGGATGCGGCATGCCGTGGATGAACCTCGCCAAAAAGATCTGTCGCGCCATAGACATTATGAGCATAGATATATGCAAGATGAAACAACGCCGCGAGAATTTCCTTTGAACTATGCTGTGGATCCAGCGCAAATTTCGATAGTTCGCAGACCTTGGCGCCTCGCCTGCGAAAGGAATTGATTTCATCGCCGTAAAGTTGATCGGCAAGCAGTCCCTCTTCCGAATCCAGACCCAACGTCACGGTGCCGATCAGGGTATCCCCCCTCGATGCCACCAGTGTCAATCTGTTGGAGTTGTGCGATGTTGCTCTACTGCTTTCGAGTTGATAGCCGCGCCACGAATACATCCGCTGCACCAGGTCTCGAGCACCGCTGCGAAGCCAGGGAGAATCGGCGAGTTGTATGCTATAACCGTCGCGCCTCAGCACGCATGGAGACTGGGCGGTTTTCCCATGGAAATCATGGTGCGAACCAGTATTGGACATGAGACATTGGCTGGCCGCTTCACCGGCCGAAGCAGGGTAAATCTTCTCGGAACGAAGAGGCTCATCATGATGTAATTGCATGGGGTAGGGTCCAGGTAGTTTTGATTTGGATAAGATTTGCTGCTTCTCTTTGAAGAAAAGGCGCAACGCCGTACTCAAGCTCGACGAGCCACCCGTTAACTTCGGATGCGCCAAAATATCAACAACAGGACGCGCCAGCATGAACTTTGCCAGCTTCGACAAGCATGATTCATGCCCATATTTTTCTTATTGATTATCAGTCAATTATCTCAGCTGTTTTTATAGATTGTCGCCAAACCCCGCCATCTAAAACTAAGGGTAAAAATAAGCTATTGTTTATCTTGAAAATCCTGCTGTCTCCGTTTAGCGACAATAGGATTTGGCGTTACAGGGGGGGAAGGCCTGGATTTGGAGTGGACTGGAGCAGGACGTGGGTTATTTACGGGAGGCGGGCTTTTGAGAGTAGATTCTTTTTACCGATGAGCGCGAATCCAGTCGCGCCATTGTTCGAACAACCCCCTGTCAAGGGCGGCAATGGCGGAACGCTGCCAGAGTGGTTCCGCCCAGAAGTCATTCTCGTTGAAACCACACATGTGCCCTCCCGCTTCCTTCAGGATGAGGCAGCCAGCAGCGTAATCCCACAGCTTTTGCCCCCCATGGAGGTAGAGGTCAAAACGGCCGGCGGCGGTATAGCACCATTCAAGCGCACAGGACCCATAATTTCGTTGAGAGGAGAAAGGCCACTGCAGACAGATGTTCTGTGCGAGCTGGGGTCCCAGCCGCTTCAAGTCGACATTGGCGATGGCGTTGCGAAAGGGCGGTACATGTTCCTTGAGCGGCAATTTTTCGCCATTCAGGAATGCGCCGCCGCCTTGCTCGGCATAAAACATTTCATCTGCCACCGGGTTGTAAACGACGCCAAGCACGCTTTTGCCGTTTTGCATCAACGCTACCGAAACGGCAAAATAAGGCAATCCATTTACGAAATTCGACGTGCCGTCTATAGGATCCATGCACCACAGTCCGGCTTCGCCCGCCCGCCATTGACTGATTTGCTCCTGTTCCGGCATTTCTTCCCCGACCACGGCGCCGGCGTGGATCTTTTGCAATTCACGCGATAGCGCTTCCTGGGTGGCAAGGTCGGCTTCGGTAAACAGGCTTCCATCCGCTTTGCGCTGGCGGGCAACCTTCAGATAGCGCGGTATGATTTCCTGTTGCGCCACTGCCCTGACCGTCGAAATGACCTCATGGAGCACGTGCTATCCCGCCCGCCATTTGATGGAACAGCCGATACTGGGAATCTGGTCTTTTGGCCCCTGTCCGGATTCAGCGATCTGGACCATGGCTTCAAAAAGATCGCGGCGGGCATCCGGAGGCGCGGCTTCCTTGCGGGATGCATCCAGCCGTCCCCGGTATTGCAGTTCAAGTTTGTCATTGAATCCGAAGAAATCGGGCGTGCACACGGCACCATAGGCTTTTGCGATCTCCTGGTCTTCATCCCAGACATAGGGGAAGGGAAAATCGTATTCCCTTGCGATTTTCACCATGTTTTCGAACGAGTCCTCGGGATAATCGGCGGGATCATTCGACATGATGGCGACAGCGCGGACGCCATATGGGCGCAATGCCTTCACATCGCGGATGATGCGATCCCGAACCGCCTTCACATAAGGACAATGATTGCAGATGAACATGACCAGCAATCCTTTTTCCCCTCTCGCGGCTGCAAGGTCGTAGCGCTTGCCATCCACTCCCCGCAAATCGAAATCCACCGCTTTCCAGCCAAAGTTGCAAACTGGCGTTTCCAGGCTCGCCATACCTTCTCCTTATGGATAATTTAGATTAGAAGCGATTCCGCGCTCCGGAAGACACCGGCCGAAGCAAGCAACAAAAATGCGTAACGGATATAATCGAAGCAACAGGTTATCATTCAATCGAATCAAGTTCGCATTTTCTCTCAAGTGGGGGAAAGAAATACAAATAGTCTAACATGGGAGGCTATCATTTATCGCCATCCCGTTTCATCTGCAAAAACGGAAACGTACTCCCGGTTTTATTGCCCCGGAACTATTGTTGCGGGACACGCCCTTACGTTGCCCAAGACTGTCGCACACCACGCGTTTCATGTGGTGAGGCTTAAAAAAGGAGATAAACTGACGCTGTTCAATGGCGATGGAGGAGAATATCCAGCCGAAATTCTGGATACCAGCCCGAAAAGCGTCACCGTCATTCCAGAAGCGCATCTGGGTATTGAGCGCGAATCGCCGCTTGACATAACGCTCGTTCAGGCTTTGTGCAGCAACGAAAAAATGGACTGGATCGTGCAAAAGAGCGTGGAGCTGGGGGTTTCCCGCTTTCAGCCGGTTACGGCCCGGTTCGGCGTGGTCCAGCTTTCGAAGGAAAGGGCCGAGAAAAGAATGAGGCACTGGCAGGATGTTGTCATTTCTGCCTGCGAGCAGTGCGGTAGAAACCGCATTCCTCCCGTACTACCGTTGATGCCATTGTCAAGCTGGCTCGAAGGAGTGCCAGATGAATGCAAGGATATGGATAATCCGGATTCGCAAAAATGCTTCATGCTTTCGCCGACTGCTGCAGAAGGTTTGCGTGATTTTCCGAGGCTGCCTGGTCTGAGCCGAATAGATCTTCTCGTAGGGCCTGAAGGCGGTTTCGATACAGACGAGGAAGCTGCCGCTGTTATGGCGGGATGTACCCCGTTGCGTCTGGGAAAGCGGCTGCTACGCACCGAGAGTGCGGGGTTGGCAGCATTGGCTGCCATGCAGGCGCTATGCGGCGACTACTGATTTGATGAAATAGGAGCCTGCAGGGCGGGCGCGGCCGAGTCGCTCCGCCCGTTTCTATAAGAAACCAAATTTACACAGCATGTCATATTCAGACATGGATTTAAACAGCGATTTCGTAACCTGGTTCCGCTCGGTTGCCCCTTATATCAACGCCTTTCGCAATAAGGTTTTCGTTGTGGCGTTCGGTGGCGAGGTGGTCGCAGACGGTAAATTTGTCGAACTGGTTCATGATCTTAATATCCTTGCCAGCCTGGGAGTCAGACTCGTGCTTGTGCATGGGGCGCGACCGCAGATCGAGGCCCGGCTCGCTGAACATGATTTGCAGACGACATATGTAAGGGATATGCGTGTAACTGATGCTGCTACCCTGCAATGTGTCAAGGAATCCATTGGACGCGTCCGGGTGGAGATCGAGGCGTTGCTGTCGATGGGACTGCCGAATTCGCCCATGGCCAACGCCGCAATCAGGGTGGCCAGTGGAAATTTCGTCGTTGCTCGTCCTATCGGAGTAATTGAAGGTATTGACCTGATGCATACGGGCGAAGTGCGAAAGGTCGATGCGGCGGGAATTCGCTCCCGCCTGGAACAGGGCGAGTTGGTGCTGCTCTCGCCGCTGGGCTACTCCCCTACCGGAGAAATATTCAATCTCACCCTGGAAAACGTCGCCGCTGAAGCGGCAATCGTGCTGAAGGCGGAAAAACTGATTTTTCTGATGGATAGCACGGGCATACAGCAAGTGGGCTGCAGCGATTCCGAGCCTTCATTGCTGCATGAACTGACGGTGGAAGAAGGCAAGGCGCTGCTCGCGAAATTATCCGATGGCACCAGCACGCTTTCGGACGACGCCCAATTGTATCTCCCGTTTGCAATTCATGCCTGTCAGGGGGGAGTATCACGGGTTCATCTCGTCAGTCGGCATGTGGATGGCGCTGTGCTGCAGGAATTGTTCACCCATAGCGGTATTGGAAGCATGATATCGGAAGGGCCGCTGCAGAATTTGCGCCAGGCAAGGATAGAGGATGTCGGCGCTATTTTACAATTGATAGGACCACTGGAAACCGATGGTACCCTGGTGAGGCGCAACCGTGAACTGCTGGAAATGGAGATAGAGAGGTTTGTCGTCGTAGAGCACGACCGCATGATAACAGGCTGCGCAGCGCTCTATCCCTTTGCCGATGACAACGCAACCGAGCTTGCGTGCCTTACCGTGCACCCGGAATATCGAAGCACGGGTTGCGGCGATGCGCTGCTGAAGAACATCGAGGCCAGGGCAAGGTCCCAAGGCAGCAAAAAGCTGTTCGTTCTTACTACCCGAACCGCGCATTGGTTCGTCGAACGGGGGTTTTACGAAACGGGGGTGGAAGAACTACCGAAGGTCAAGCGGGGCCTATACAATTATCAGCGGCGTTCCAAGGTATTCGTAAAACGCTTGTAGCTGTAATTCTTCATGTGTCCGCCGATGGCCACGGTATCCGCGGATATCCTGCTGTTCCCGGCCTTCGTACTCGAACATGGGAATGCAGATTCATTTGCTTGTCAGGGGAGGAGTCGATGGGAAGAATGGTTAAGTGCGTCAAGCTGGGCCGTGAAGCAGAGGGACTGGAATTCCCGCCCTATCCTGGCGAGCTGGGCAGACGTATCTTTGACAGCGTGTCGAAGGACGCGTGGACTGGATGGATCAGGCATCAAACCATGCTGGTCAACGAAAACCGCTTGAATCTGGCGGACATCAAGGCTCGCAAATATCTGGCCGGGCAACTCGAAGCCTATTTTTTTGGGAGCGGGGCCGAGCAGCCCGCGGGTTACGTGCCCCCGGTGAAGTAAGCTGCTGTAAGCATGAATGAGTTGTGACCTCTGGGCCTGTTAACAGGCCTGGTTCGCCAAACCCCCCGGCTATCGGGACCACCTGAACCTGCTATCGTGACAGACCTACAACCGGGCAACCCGTTTCTTAATCGGGAACTTGGACAAATTGCGTTCAATCGGCGCGTCCTTGCTCAAGCCGAAGATCGAACCATTCCCCTATTGGAGCGACTGAAGTTTCTTTGCATAGTCAGCAGCAACCTGGACGAGTTTTTCGAGGTTCGTGTAGCCGGACTGAAAGAGCAGATCAAGATCGATACACCCGTCCTTGGACCGGACGGGATATTGCCGCGCCAGGTATTCAGGCAGGTTTCCGAAGAGGCTCATGCCCTGGTCGCACGGCAGTATCAGTTGTTGAATGAGGAAATTCTGCCTGGGCTTGCGCAGGAGGGGATCCGCTTCCTGCGTCGGGCCACCTGGAATGACGCTCAACGTGAATGGATCAGGGAATACTATTTTCGCGAACTGATGCCGGTGTTGACTCCGATAGGGCTCGACATATCGCATCCTTTCCCCCGCGTGCTCAACAAGAGCCTGAATTTTGCGGTGGAGCTGGAAGGCAAGGACGCGTTCGGCCGAAGCTCAGGAACGGCGATCGTACAGGCGCCACGCGTGCTGCCTAGGGTAATCCAGTTGCCGGAAGAAATTGGGGGCGGCGCATATAGTTTCGTGTTTCTATCCTCCATTCTTCACGCCCACGTGGGTGAGTTGTTTTCCGGCATGAATGTGCTGGGCTGTTATCAGTTCCGCGCCACCCGCAACAGCGAGTTGTTCGTGGATGAAGAAGAAGTCAAAAATTTGCGCATCGCCTTGCAGGGTGAATTGCCTCAGCGGCATTTGGGCAACGCCGTACGGCTGGAAGTGGCGGATAATTGTCCTCGACACATGGCGGATTTTCTGCTGGAACAGCTGGATCTGGCGCATGATGATTTTTACCAGGTGGAAGGACCAGTAAACCTTGTGCGGATCATGCAGGTTCCTGATCGTATCGAACGGCCGGATCTGAAGTATCCCGGATTCATGCCGGGCTTGCCGCAAACGCTGCAAAAGAAAAAGGCGATGGATATCTTCCACATGATACGGAATAACGATATTCTGCTGCATCATCCCTATCAATCCTTTCAGCCGGTCATTCATTTTCTCCAGCAGGCCTCGACGGACCCGGATGTCGTCGCGATCAAGCAGACGGTTTATCGCACTGGAGCAGACTCTCAGATTATGGCGGCCCTTATCGCGGCAGCCAGTAGCGGCAAGGAAGTCACCGTAGTGGTGGAGTTGCTGGCGCGGTTCGATGAGGAAGCCAATATCAACTGGGCCAGGCGGCTGGAAGAAGTGGGGGCGCACGTCGTTTACGGCGTGGTAGGTCATAAGACCCACGCAAAAATGGCAATGGTGGTGCGGCGCGAAGAAGGGAAGCTGCGCCGTTACGTCCATGTCGGGACGGGTAATTACCATGCGAGCACCGCCCGGCTGTACACAGACTTTGGCTTGTTTACCTGTAACGAAGAAGTGTGTGCGGATGTGAATGAGGTATTCATGCAGCTGACAGGCCTGGGCAAGGCTGGAAAACTAAGGCACTTATGGCAGTCCCCTTTCAGCTTTCATGCTGAAATGCTGAACGCTATTGGTCGCGAAGCCCAAAATGCCAAATCGGGAAAATCAGCGCGCATTATTGCTAAAATGAATGCTCTCCTTGAACCGGAAGTGATCAAGGCGCTTTATGCCGCTTCGGGAGCTGGAGTAAAAATCGACTTGATCGTCCGGGGAGTCTGCGCATTGCGTCCGGGAATTGCAGGATTGTCGGAGAGGATTACGGTGCGATCAATAGTAGGACGCTTTCTTGAGCATAGCCGGATTTTCTATTTCCATAACGGCGGAGAGCACTCGATATATCTTTCCAGCGCCGACTGGATGGATCGGAATTTTTTTCGCCGCATCGAAATATGCTTCCCCATCCTGGAGGCGAGACTCAAGAAGCGAGTACTTACTGAGGGCCTGAATGTCTATCTCAGGGACAACCAGCAGGCCTGGGAAATGGATGGCGAAGGTAATTACCGCAGGAGGTCCGTAAGGGGAAATAGGAAACTCTGCGCGCAAGAGGCATTGCTGACGGAGCTGGCGGCAGCCAAACAGAGTTGAATTACCCTGAATCCGGCAGTTGGATAGAATGGAGCGTGCGATTTTTGGGGTGCAAGGCAACAAACTAAAGAAAGCGGTCAACTACCGGATTTAGGACTATGGAGGTAATGTAAGAATATACCGTGTTTACCGAGACCGAGTTGAAGCTGCAATTACCGCCTGATGGTGTTTCCCGCCTTCAGCGGCAGCCTTTGCTAAAATCCCTCAGCGTTTCCCGTTCCGTAACCTGCAGGTTTTACAGCATTTACTACGACACACCTGATATGGACCTCCGGCATGGAGGGCTGGCATTCCGGCTGCGCCGTATCGGCAGGCACTGGTTTCAAACCATAAAAGGGGGCGGCGCCGCGGCAGCAGGTCTACACCAGAGGAGTGAGTTTGAAGCACAGGTGCTAAAAGCACATCCGGATTTCACGAAGATCACCGACCCATCCTTAGCCCGGCTGTTTGCTCCGGGTACACTGCGCGAGCAGTTGCAACCCGTGTTTATCACTGACTTCCATCGTACCACCCGCCTGCTTAGATTTCCTGATGGCGGCGAGGTGGAGTTTTGTCTCGACCGCGGGAAAATTATTGCCGGCAGCAGGGATACCCCGGTATGCGAGATCGAACTGGAATTGAGAGCCGGCAGCATTTCGGCTTTGTTCAAGTTTGCCCTGGATTTGCTGTCCGATGTATCCTTCAGGCTGGAGAGCGTGAGCAAGGCCGAGCGAGGCTATGCGCTTGCGACGGGAAACTGGTCTCCGCCAATGAAGGCCGTGCCGGTTCAGCTTCGTGCTGAAATGAGCGCAAGTGAAGCATTCCTGGCCATAGTGTGGAATTGCGTGAGTCATTTACATGGCAATGAAACAGGCATGCTGCAAGGGTACGACATTGAACATCTGCATCAGATGCGAGTGGGATTGCGACGCCTGCGTTCCTCCATGGGCATGTTTTCACAGGTTTATCCAGAAATTTCATCCGGGCCGCTTGTCCACGAGCTGAAATGGTTGTCTGGAATGTTGAGTTCTGCGCGAGACTGGGATGTATTCGTTACAGAAGTGCTGGCTCAGGTCGATGCCTGTTTTCCCGGTCATCCAGGGATGGAGGAACTGAAAGACAGATGCGAAAGGCGGCGCCGGCATTTTAACCGTGAAGCATGCTCTGCTGTAGAATCACAACGCTACACGGAGTTGATGCTGAGGCTGGGCAGATGCGCATATACCGGAGACTGGAGTGAATCATTTCCATCGGAAGCAGACCGTTCGACGAACCTGAAGCCGGAAACGCCGGTGAAGGAATTTGCCACAGCGCTACTGGAGCGTCGCCGGCGACAATTAGGAAAATATGGCAAGAAACTCGTGAGCCTGGACGAGACTGAACTCCATGCGCTACGGATTGTAATCAAGAAACATCGATATGCGGCGGAGTTCTTTGCCAGCGCCTATCCCCATAAGAATAAGAAAACGAAACAATACATCCAGTCATTATCGGAGATTCAGGATATTTTAGGCGCGATGAACGATGCGGCTAACGTGGAACGGCTTCTGGGCGAGGTATCTTCGGAAAACGATGGGAAAAAACTGTGCGAAGCAACTGGCATTATGCTGGGCTGGAGTGCGAGACCTCTTGGCGATAAAGAACACTTCATGAATGCCTGGAAAGGCTTTATTGAAGCCGAGCCATTCTGGTAGCCTGTTTTCCCGGAAACTCATCGAACTTGCGGTACATTCATATAAGAAAAAAGGCGGCCGGAATGGCCGCCTTTTTGCAGTTGCAATTAGAGTAGATACAAACGGGGGCTGCTTCTCCCGTTACTTGATTACAGCCTTCAGCTCGCCCTTGGCATATTTGTTCGCCATGGTTTCCAGCATGATGGGTTTGATCTTGTCAGCCTGACCGGCGCATCCGAAGGCCTCGAAGCGCGCTTTGCAAATATCCTTGGCCGCGGCAGTCGCATCCTTCAGGAACTTGCGGGGGTCGAATTCACTCTTGTTCTTTGCCAAATGGCGCCGAATCGCGCCTGTCATGGCAAGACGGATATCCGTATCGATATTTATCTTGCGTACTCCATGCTTGATTCCCTCCTGGATTTCCTCCACCGGAACACCATAGGTTTCCTTCATTTCCCCGCCATATTCGCGGATAACATCCAGCCATTCCTGAGGGACTGAACTGGAGCCGTGCATGACGAGGTGAGTATTGGGAATGCGCTGGTGGATTTCCTTCACGCGTTCGATGGCCAGAATATCTCCGGTGGGTTTGCGCGTGAATTTATAGGCTCCATGCGAAGTACCAATCGCGATAGCCAGAGCATCGACGCCAGTCTGCTTGACGAAATCAGCCGCTTGCTCGGGATCGGTCAACAATTGATCGTGTGACAGCTTGCCTTCCGCCCCGTGGCCATCTTCCGCTTCTCCCATTCCGGACTCAAGCGATCCCAGGCAACCCAGCTCCCCCTCCACAGACACGCCGACGGCATGCGCCATATCTACCACTTTTGCCGTGACCTCCACGTTATATTCATAAGAGGATGGGGTCTTGGCATCCGCCTCGAGCGAGCCATCCATCATGACGCTCGAAAAGCCGCTGCGAATGGCATTAACGCATACAGCGGGCGATGCGCCATGGTCCTGGTGCATAACGATGGGAATATGAGGATAGGATTCCACCGCTGCTGCTATTAGGTGGCGCAAGAACGCTTCACCGGCGTACTTGCGCGCACCTGCGGATCCCTGCATGATCACGGGACTATTGCATTCGTCCGCCGCTTGCATGATGGCCTGGATTTGCTCCAGATTGTTTACATTAAAAGCAGGAAGCCCATAGCCATTCTCTGCCGCATGATCCAAAAGTTGACGCAATGATACGAGTGCCATTCAAGTCTCCTTCAAAGTTAAAATCCATCTATCGAATCGTACCAAGAAAGCCCGGTGGCATTGAAGAGCCAGGCTTCGATGCCACCCATGTCACGGTTCTGGTTTTGCGGAAGCTTTTCTGTACTCCCCCACCTTAACAATTTTCATGGTATTGGTTCCACCGGCCTTTCCTACTGGTTCACCAATAGTCATGAGGATCAAATCGCCATTACGGACAACGCCCCGCTTGAGCAGCTCATTTTCCGCATGATTCAGAATGACTTCGGGATCGTTCGATCCGCCCCCGAATTTTACTGGATAGACCCCGCGAAACAGCGCCATTTTCCGGCGCGTATCTTCCTGCGGGCTTAATGCAAAGATGGGCACGTTCGAACTTCTGCGCGACATCAGCAGCACCGTCCGCCCGCTTTGCGTAAGCGCGGCGATAGCGTGGATTTTAAGCCCGCCGGCGGTAAACATGGTCGCCCGCGCAATGGCTTCTTCTATGGTATCGGGCAAGCCACCCTGCAAACGACGAAGCTCGCTGCCCACGAGGTATTCCTTTTCCGCCTCCAGGCACACACGCGCCATCGCGGCAACCGATTCGACGGGATACTGCCCCGTAGCGGATTCGGCGGACAGCATGACAGCATCCGTGCCATCCAGTACCGCGTTGGCGACATCCGACACTTCCGCTCGTGTGGGAATCGGACTGGCGACCATCGATTCCATCATCTGCGTCGCGGTGATAACCAGTTTGTTGTTGGCACGGGCAGTGCGTATCATTCGTTTTTGCAAAGCAGGCACCACCGCGTCGCCCACCTCTACCGCGAGATCTCCTCGCGCTACCATGATTGCATCGGATGCCTGCAGGATATCGTCCAATGCGAGAATGGCTTCGGAGCGCTCCACTTTTGCCATCAGCAGACTTTTACCGCCTGCTTCCTGCATCACGGCGCGCGCCCATCGCATATCCTCTCCGGAACGAGGAAACGACACAGCGAGATAATCCGCCTTCAGCAGCGCGGCTGTTTTGATATCTTCGACATCTTTATTCGTCAAAGCGGGAGCGCTCAGGCCGCCCCCCTTCCGGTTTATACCCTTGTTATTGGATAGCACTCCGCCCTGCTCGACCACGCAATGGATCTGGAGACCCTGAACACCGGAAACACCCAGCACGATGCGGCCATCGTCGAGTATCAAGGTGGCGCCGGTTTCCACGTCGTGGGGGAGTTCCTTGTAATCAAGGCCTACACGTTCCTCGTTGCCGAGCTCGCACTCGGCATCCAGTATGAATTTATCTCCTGTTTTAAGTGTGATCCGGCCTTTCTCGAACTTGCCGATCCGGATCTTGGGTCCCTGCAGGTCGGCCAGCACGCCTATCACATGCCCTGCGGTGCGCGCGAGCGAACGCGTCAATTCCACATATTCGATATGCTCTTGCCGGGTGCCGTGCGAGAAATTGATCCGCACCACATCCACTCCGGCATTAATCATGCGCTCCAGCACCTTGGGATCCCTGCATGCCGGACCAAGGGTTGCTACAATTTTGGTTCTTCGGATCATTCTAGGCAAAGACAAGAGGATACTGCTTCACAACCTGTCCAGGATTAACCTGCTCGCTGTTCAAGTATTTCAACCGCCGGCAATTTCTTACCTTCCAGAAACTCCAGAAAAGCGCCACCCGCCGTGGAGATGTAGGATACCTTGTCGTAAATGCCATATTTCTGGATGGCGGCGATGGTATCGCCGCCCCCTGCCAGGGTGAACGCTTTCGTGCTGGCAATGGCCATGGCTATAGTCCTGGTTCCCTCACCAAATTGATCGAATTCAAATACGCCGACCGGGCCATTCCAAACGACTGTACCTGCTTTCATGATGATATCCGCCAGTTCATTCGCGCTCCTGGGGCCGATATCAAAGATCATTTCGTCATCGCCAACCGAACCGGCGTCTTTCAGGACCGCCGGTTCATTTGCGTCAAATTTCTTTCCAACCACGACGTCCACGGCGATGGGAATGGAAGCATTGCGTTTGGCCATTTCGTCCATCAGCGCTTTCGCGGTCGGGACCAGGTCATCTTCGCATAGCGATTTTCCGATATTTTTACCAGCCGCTTTCAGGAAGGTATTCGCTATCCCGCCGCCCACCACGAGCTGATCCACCTTTTGGGACAGGGATTCCAGCACCGTCAGTTTGGTTGAAACCTTGGAGCCACCGACTATGGCAACCATCGGGCGTGCCGGATCAAGCAATGCTTTGGTCAGCGCGTCCAGTTCTTCCGTCAGCAGTATGCCTGCACAGGCAACCGGTGCGTATCTGGCGATACCGTAAGTGGATGCTTCAGCCCGGTGGGCCGTCCCGAACGCGTCCATCACGAATACGTCGCACAGGCTCGCATATTTTCGGGCAGTTTCATCAGAGTTTTTCTTTTCTCCTTTATTGAAGCGGCAATTTTCCAGAACAACCAGCTCGCCTTCCGCGATATCCACGCCGCTTTCCATCCAGTCCTTTATCAAGCGCACGGGCTTGCCTAGCCGCTCGGCGATGTTGTCGGCAACCGGTTTGAGAGAATTTTCCTCGGTCCATACTCCTTCTTCCGGACGGCCCAGATGGGAAGTGACCATCACCCGGGCGCCTTGTTTCAAGCAGTGATTGATGGTGGCCATCGAGGCGGTGATGCGTGCGTCGGACGTAACCTTGCCATCCTTGACGGGGACGTTGAGATCGGCACGGATGAATACGCGCTTGCCTTTGAGATCGAGATCGGCAACTTTGATGACAGACACGGGAAAACTCCAAGTTTATGGGCACAGGACAGCTTTTACGAAAACTTCTGTGCCCTAGTCGGGTGGGGATCAAAAACTACCAGAAGCGGATGCGTCAGGCTGAGAAGGCCGGACGCATTCGGTATATCTGCAAAAACTATTTACCAACGACCCGGGCCATTTCCAGAATCTTGCTGGAGTATCCCCATTCATTGTCGTACCACGAAACGACTTTGACAAAACTGTCGTCCAGAGCCATGCCAGCTTCCGCGTCAAAGATGGAAGTGCAGCTATCGCCACGAAAATCGGTGGAAACCACTTTTTCGTCCGTGTATCCCAGAATACCCTTCATCGATCCCTCAGACGCTTTCTTCATCGCATTGCAGATGTCCTCGTAGGTGGCATCGCTGTTCAGTTCCACCGTCAAGTCCACTACGGAGACGTCGGAGGTCGGCACGCGAAACGCCATGCCGGTCAGTTTCTTGTTCAGCTCCGGAATGACCTTGCCAACAGCTTTCGCGGCGCCAGTCGAGGATGGGATTATATTTTCGAGAATACCGCGCCCGCCGCGCCAGTCCTTGTTGGAAGGCCCATCCACGGTTTTCTGCGTGGCGGTAGCCGCATGCACGGTTGTCATCAGGCCGCGCTTGATGCCGAAAGTATCATTCAATACTTTCGCAACGGGAGCAAGACAGTTGGTTGTGCATGAAGCATTGGAAATAATGGGTTCCCCGGCATAGGTCTGGTCGTTCACGCCGAATACGAACATGGGTGTGTCATCCTTGGAAGGGGCCGACATAATGACTTTTTTGGCGCCGGCGGCGATATGCTTCTCGCAGCTTTCCTTCGTAAGGAAGAGACCGGTGGACTCGATGACGATATCGGCGCCAACCTCGTTCCATTTCAGTTCCGCAGGATCCTTGATTGCGGTCAGGCGGATCCTGTGCCCGTTGACGACCAGCGTATTGTCATCGATCGACACGTCGCCCTTGAAGCGTCCGTGCACCGAATCATGCTGCAGCATGTACGCCAGATAGTCTGGCTCAAGCAAATCGTTGATGGCGACAACCTCGATGTCCGGGAAATTTTGTATCGCTGCCCGGAACACCATACGGCCTATTCGGCCGAATCCATTGATACCCACTCTTATTGTCATATCAAAACTCCTCGGATTAAAAAGATCAGGGGATGAAAAAGCAGCGTGGCGTTTTCGTCCGCGACGGGACTATATGACGCTCTTCACCGCTTTCACCACGTTGTCCACGGTGAAGCCGAAATGTTTGAACAAATCGCTGGCTGGCGCCGACTCTCCGAATGTATCCATGCCCACCACCGCTCCTTCCAAACCGACGTATTTGCGCCAAAAGTCAGTTATGCCGGCTTCGACCGCCACACGCCTGACTCCTTTCGGCAGGATGCTGTCTTTATAGTCCTGCTCCTGGCGGTCAAACAGGTTGGTGCAAGGCATTGAAACCACCCGCACGTGTATGCCTTCCTCCGCCAGCGCTTTTTGCGCCATCATGGCCAAAGATATTTCCGAGCCGGTTGCAATAATGACTGCACGAGGCTTTTTATCAGCTGCCTCCGAAAGCGTATAGCCTCCCCTGTCGATCGATTTGATGGCGGCTTCATCCCGCTTCTGAAAAGGGAGATTCTGGCGGCTGAAGATCAGGGTGGAAGGCCCATCCTTGCGCTCGATTGCCCTCGCCCACGCTATGGTTGACTCCATGGTGTCGCAGGGTCGCCAGACATCCATACGCGGGATGTAGCGCAATGTCGCAGTCTGCTCCACGGGTTGGTGGGTGGGTCCGTCTTCGCCAAGACCGATCGAATCGTGGGTAAAGACAAAGATGTTTCGAATTTTCATCAGCGCCGCCATGCGAAGGGCATTGCGGGCATACTCCGAAAACATCAGGAAGGTTCCGCCGTAGGGAATAATGCCCCCATGCAAAGAAAGTCCGTTCATGATCGCGCTCATGCCGAACTCGCGCACCCCATAATAAACATAGTTGCCTCCGTTCTCACGGTTGCAGCCTTTCGAACCCGACCAGAGGGTAAGGTTCGATCCGGCCAGGTCGGCAGAGCCTCCAACCAGTTCGGGTAAGGCCGGAGCCAACCCTTCTATTGCGTTTTGCGACGCTTTGCGGCTGGCAATGGTTTCTTCCTTCGCCTGAACACGAGCAACCAGCGCATTCACGTGTTCCCGCCACCCGGCCGGAAGATCGCCGGACATCCGCCGCTTGAATTCCGCGGCTTCCGCCGGATACTTCCCGGCATACTCGGCAAACTTCTGATTCCACTCGATTTCCAGCTTTTGGCCTTTTTCGCGGGCATCCCACATCGCATAGACGTCGTCGGGAATCTCGAACGGCAAATGGTTCCAGCCGATGTGCGGTCGTGCAGCGGCGATTTCGAGGTCCCCGAGCGCGGCGCCATGAACTTCATGGGTGTCAGCCTTGTTGGGGGAACCCAGGCCTATTATGGTTTTGCAGCAGATCATCGAAGGTCTGTCCGTCGCCTTCTTCGCCGCCTCGATAGCTGCCTCGATCGCTACCGGATCATGGCCATTCACATTGGGAACCACATGCCAGCCATAAGCTTCGAAGCGTGCTGGCGTATCATCGGTGAACCAGCCTTCCACGTGACCATCGATGGAAATGCCGTTGTCGTCGTAAAAGCAGATCAGCTTGCCCAGTCCCAGCGTGCCGGCAAGCGAGCAGGCTTCATGGGAGATTCCTTCCATCAGACACCCGTCACCAAGAAATACGTAGGTGTAATGGTTGACGATATCGAAGCCTGGCCGGTTGAAATCGGAGGCAAGTATTTTTTCCGCCAAGGCCATTCCAACGGCATTGGCGAGGCCCTGGCCCAGCGGCCCGGTAGTCGTTTCCACGCCGGGCGTGTAACCGTATTCCGGATGGCCAGGGGTCTTGGAATGAAGCTGCCTGAAGCGTTTTATTTCCTCCATCGGAAGGTCGTAGCCTGTGAGATGCAGCAAGGCATAGATCAGCATGGAGCCATGGCCATTGGACAGTATGAACCGGTCACGGTCGACCCACCCAGGATTGGCAGGATTGTGCCGAAGATGGTGGATCCATAATACCTCGGCTATTTCCGCCATGCCCATGGGCATGCCGGGGTGTCCCGAGTTGGCTTTCTGCACAGCGTCCATAGCAAGCGCACGAATGGCACTGGTCAGATTCTTGAACACCGGCGCTTCAAAATCTCTAAATGTTCCCATGGACACAAGCTCTCCCGTCTACGAATATATTGCACATAAAAATACCGCTTCCCCGGTCGAATTTCTGAATAAACCCCTCCTTCGCGAGGATTTGTTCAGAGATCCCCCGGGCCTGCGGTGCAGGGCCGGCAAAACTATTATTATCGCTTAAGTCGTGATATCAGACAACCATGAGGGCTGAATTACTTCTAATTGAAAATACACGCAAAAACAATCAAAAAACCTGCAAAACCCAGCGTTCGCCAATCCTATGCGACCCGGCTTCGCAGGAGGCGGCGATGGAAAAACCACCTGCAACTCAGTGGTTCCGTAGCTTGATTCCCAGCAGCTTGAGCTTTCGATACAGATGAGTGCGCTCCAACCCGGCGCGCTCCGCAACTCTCGTCATATTGCCGCTTTCCTGGTCGATGAGCTGTTCAAAATAAGTTTTCTCGAACATATCCCGCGCTTCGCGCAACGGCAGATCCAGGGGTATGCCGGCAACGGATTGAAGAGGGGATGACGACGCCAATATCTGCTTTACATCATCCGCCGTCAGTTCGTCGCCGGTACAGGTTAGCGCCAGAGAATGGATGACTCCGGTCAGTTGTGCCAGATTTCCCGGCCAGTCATGGTTCCGCAGCGCGTTCAGCGCGGCCGTGCTGAACTGCTTCAGAGATACCTCTCCCGATTCAACGAAGCGGGAAAGTATCTGGGATGTGAGCTCCGGGATATCTTCGCGGTGTTCCCGCAATGCGGGGACATTGATGCATAGGCCATTCAATAATTCGTACAGCTTCGGGTCATAAGCGCCTTGCGCAGTCAGTGCGGCTAGAGGCATGGATGTGGCGCATACCAGCCTCACACCATATTTTTCCAGCTTGCCCAGCATCAGAAGCAATCCCTTTTGCGCCAACTTGTTGAGATCCCCTATCTCCTTGAGAAACAATACTCCGCCTTTCGCCTGCTCGAGTAAATCAAACGGAGCGCTTGCGAGCACAGCCAGATTATCCGGCTCCACCCAGGGGGTGGCGGGGCGGTGAAGAAAACGTGCGCAAAGATCCACTCCGGTTCCGGGTTCGCTTGTAAGCAGCACCGGTGTTTTGAGGTTGAGCACCTGCTCCAGCCTTTTTTTAAGATCGGCGATCAACGGACCTCCGCCAAGATTGGCAAGCGGCAGTCCCATGCCCGACCTGATTTGCCCGCTGCGCAACGCCCGTCCCACGGTGCTGAGAAGTTTTTGCAGCGGTACGGGTTTTTCGAGATAGCCGGATGCGCCCATGCGTGTTGCTTCCACCGCGGTATCGATTGTGCCGTGCCCGGACATCATCACTACCGGCATGGTCAGAAGTCCCGTGCTGGCCCACTCTTTCAAGAGGGTAATGCCGTCCGTATCCGGCATCCAGATATCCAGCAGCACCAAATCGGGACGAGTCCGCTTGCGCCAATTGCGCGCCTCGCCAGCGTTTTCCGCGAGCGCAACACGATACCCTTCATCCCTCAGGATTTCGGACAGCAGTTCGCGTATGCCAATCTCGTCGTCGACGACTAATATGGTATTGTTGCTCATGATTCCGGGAAAATGTATGTTGCAATGAGTTTTCGCTTTGGCACGAGTGAACCGGTCATCGATGGCAAAGCTGTGGCGGTACAGTGAAGAAAGCGAAACATGGTTGTGGCGGTCCTAGGATGCGATTTTCCGCTTGCTGCCAGCCATCTTTTCCGCGGCTGGCAGGGTTATGGAAATTCGGGCACCCCGGGGTTGGATATTTTCTACTCGAATCGCGCCGCGATGCTCCTCCACGATTTTTTTGACTATAGGCAGTCCTAGCCCGGTACCCTTGGGCTTGGTAGTAACGTAGGGTTCGAAAACCCTTGCTTTGACATGTTCCGCAAATCCTCCTCCGTTGTCGCTCACGCTGAGCCTTACTTCATCGGCCATGGCTTCCGTCTGTACTGTAATGATAGGTTCCGCGACACCTACAAGGGTATCCTGCGCATTTTGCAAGAGATTGTGTATAACCTGGCGCAAGCGGGCGGAATCTCCCCGCACCGCCGGTAAATCCGAAGCGAGCACGAGGCGGATATGCGGCTGTGATACTTCGGGCACTGCCCGCTCGGATGCTTCATATAGCGTCAGAACTTCTTTTACAAGCGCGTTGAGATCAAGCAGGTGAAATTCCAGTTCCGGCGCACGCGCATATTCGCTGAATTCGTTAACCATTTTTTTAAGTGCTTCCACCTGATTGACAATCGTTTCGGTGGACCGGAAAAGGATCTGCGCGTTTTGAGCATCAAGTTTTCCTGAAAGCTTATGCTGCATTCTTTCGGCCGATAGCTGTATTGGAGTCAGCGGGTTTTTGATCTCATGCGCAAGACGGCGCGCGACCTCTCCCCAGGCAGCTGTGCGTTGGGCTTGCAGCAGGCTTGTTATGTCATCGAACACGACTACGCCTCCTCCGCCAGGTACATGGGGCAAGCTTGTTCCGCGCAGCAGCAGAACCTGATTTGCGCCATCGCGCAGTCGATCCACCTGGCATTGCCATTCTTCCTTTTTCCCGGGGTGAAACGCCTCGAGAATACCGGTTTCAAAAAACCCCAGTCCAGGCTCGCGCGCGATGCACTCTTCGATGGTGGAACCTTCGAGCTCCGTAAGTGGAACTCCCAGAATTTCGACAGCACTGAGATTGGTGGTTCCCAGACGCAAGTTTTCGTCGAATACCAGAACGCCGGAGGAAAGATTGGCCAGAATATTTTCAAGGTAAGCCCGGGCGCTTTCCACCTCCTGCTGATGGCGCTGGGCCAGTATCCGCGCTTCCTCGAGCTGATGGGTCATCAAATTGAAAGATTCGGTCAATACGCCTAGTTCGTCGCGGCTTTGCACGGGGTGGCGCCTGCTGAAGTCACCTTGAGCCACAGCGCGTGTTCCTTCCGCCAGCATGCCCAACGGCGCGCTCAGCCGTTCGCTGATGAGAAATGCCGCAGCAAGAGCGGAGAAAAGCGACAGCAGCAGTGCGAGGGTCAGTGTTACGCCATACAGGTTTTTGAGGCCCTCCCGTGATAACAGCAATTTCTGGTAGTCTCCATATGCTGCTTGCACTACTTCCGCATCCTGGGCCAGTTTTTGCGGAACGGGCTCCAATAGCTGGAGCATGAAACCGGAGCCTTCCGGGTTGGCTAGGTTGATCGGCTCGATAACCCTCAGGTACAGCCCCTTGCCCGGTACGGATTCCACCGCGCTGTATGTCTTCTCCGCCTTTACCTGGGCCAGCACCTCCGGGTTCAGGGATTCCAGCAACGGCTCGATTTCATCCGTATGCGAAGAAGCTATCGCTATGCCCTCGCTATCGAAGAGTATTGCTTCCTGATCGAGTGACTCGTTCAGTAATTGTCTCAGCGTCAGCATGGTGATGGGTTGCCCGGACAGGCCGGATATCGCTGCCCTGGTTTTTTTCTGCAGTTCATCCAGCAAGTTATCGAGTATCCCGCGCCCCAGGTTCAGCCCGCCCTCGAGTGCCCGATCGACTTTGATATCGAACCATGATTCAATACTCTTGCCAAGAAACTGCACCGACACCCCATAAACCAGCGCACCCGGCAAAATCGCCATGAGAGAAAAGATCAGCAGGAGCCGCACGGCCAGCCTGGATCCGAACACGCCGGCTTTGAGCCTGCGCCTGAGCCTCCATAGCAGATACCCGACCACCGCCATGAGAAATGCCACGAACCCGACGTTCAGGCGGATGAGCAGCCGATACCTTCGTTCAAAAAGTTCGGTATCAGCCCCCGCCGTGGCAAGCAGAAAAAGCATGACGAGGCCGAGTCCTATGCCAATTATCACGACAAACTTCACGGCCGGGAGCTTTCCTGTGATTTCTGAAGGGGCAGCCTGGTATTCCAGAACAGGAAGCCAGTACTCAAGTCCCAATCTTTCGAGCCCAGTGTTTCGACCTGAAATGGTTTGGGCAGGGCGGAGATATCCAGCCGCATGCGTAATTCCACGGTATAGTCCGTGTCGGGCTTCAGTTCGGAAAGCGCGGCGATAGGGCGATTCCGAACACGCTCCAGCGCTTGCAGTGCCCCCTTGAGCGTGCTGAAATTTTGTGACAGCGTGCCTCGGGTCAACCGATATTGGCGGGTAAGGGGGTAGTAGCTCAAGCCTTCCCGCACGCGGCTGTGCCCGACTCTTTCGTCAAACCAGAACCGCCGCGAACTCATCAGGTTGAGCTCGGTCACGAAGTAAAGAATGATCCCTCTTTCCAGGGCATTTTCCACCTTGGAGTTGAGCGTGATCTCGAAATCCGCATCGAACTGATAACCCTCGTCGGAGGCTTCGATGGTTACGGTATCTAGCTGTATATGGCCTTCCGCATAGGCTGTTCGCGCCAGTAACGGGCCTCCCGACAGGGAGGCCAGCACGACTAATCGCAAGAGGCGGGAAAAGAACTCAGACCTTGTGCAACAAGGCATAGTAGAAACCATCGTTGTGGGGAGTCGGCAACAGCTGGCCATCCACCAGTTTCGTTTGTGAAATTCGTGAAATGGGCAGCAACCGCGCATCCGGGTGGTGGCCCAAAAAATGTCCTACCTGCAGTTTATTTTCTTCGGCAAATACGGAACAGGTGGCGTAAAGCAATTTGCCACCGCGGTTGAGCATCTGCCACAGTCCGTGCAGTATTGCCGCCTGCTTCACCGCAAACTGGACAATATCGCCCTCGCGCCTCAACCATTTGATATCCGGATGACGGCGTGTAACCCCTGAAGCGGAGCAGGGGACGTCAGCCAGGATCCGATCAAAAGGTTTGCCGTCCCACCATGTCTCATAGTGTGCCGCATCGCCATGGAGAACCCGATAAGCATGGAGATGCAATCGAGCGAGGTTTTGCGTTATTCCATCTATCCGCAGCGTGTCATTATCGACAGCAGTCAATTCCACGTCCGCCAATTCCAATAAATGGGCGCTTTTTCCGCCTGGTGCCGCGCAGGCGTCCAGGACCCGCATCCCATCGCGCGCATCCAGCAAAGGCGCAGCCAGCTGGGCGCCGGCATCCTGCACCGAGGCCAGGCCTTGCGCAAAACCGGGCAGTTTTTCAACTGCGACCGGTTGTTCCAGCTCGAGTATATTATTCTTTCGCGCCCGTGATGCAATGCCGTTTCGGCTAAGGCAATCCTGATATTCCAACGAGGTGGTCTGGCGGGCATTGACTCTCAGCGTCATCGAGGGGCGCTGATTGCTCTCGAGCAGCATCGTCTGATAATCAGCGGGATACTGCGCTCGCAGTTTCCTGATCCACCAGCTGGGGTAAGAATATCTTGCGGTTTCGGATTCGGCTGCTTTTTCCAGGAGAGTCGTCTTTTGGCGCAAGAAGTTTCGTAGTATCGCATTCACCAATCCGCCTGCGCTCCTGCTTTCCTCGAGATACCGGGATGCAGACACTGCGTTGTCCACTATCGCGTAAGGGGAAGCTCTGCTGTATATGAGCTGATACAAGCCCACCAATAGCAGGCAACGAAGCGTGTCGTTCCAGATAGGCTTTTTCAGGAGAAGTCCCAGCAACGCATCAAGTTGACCATAAAAGCGCAGTACGCCGTAGCTGATATCCTGAATCGAACCTCTTTGCTGCGCGGAAATATCTTTCTCCGTGTTCCACACTTTCTGCAAGGAGGAGGTCAGGCTCGCGCCGCTCAATACCCGGTTCACGGTGTCGGCGGCTACAAGCTGGGATTTGACCATTTCCCGCTTTCAAAGAAGTCGCCTGGATATAACGGATGCCCTGCAACAAATTCCGCCGCATTCATCTTTCTTCCACCGGATTTCTGCACTACTTCGAGTATGACCGCTCCCTCGCCGCATCTCACGGTGATACCGTTGGAGTCTATTGCGGCAATTTCGCCCGGGGCCCGGTGATTAAGGCCATCGGTGTCTGTGCCGATGCGTATGCGCCATATTTTTAATATATTGCCGTCCATTAGCGTATGGGCGCCTGGCCAGGGGTTGAATGCCCGTACTGCGCGGTGGATAAATTCCGCTCCCAGCTCCCAATTTATTCGTGCTTCATCCTTTTTCAATTTGAGCGCATAAGTTGCACCGGCTTCGCTTTGAGGAACCGGTGAAAGATTCCCTTGTTCCAGTTGCACCAAGGTTTCAATTATGCAATCCGCTCCAAGTAGCGAAAGTTTGTCATGCAGCATTTGAGCGGTATCATCGCGGCCGATACGAATGCTTCGCTGCAATAGCATATTGCCGGTATCCAGGCCTTTATCCATCTGCATGATGGTGATTCCCGTTTCCCGGTCGCCAGCCAGTATGGCGCGCTGTATCGGGGCAGCGCCCCGCCAGCGCGGCAGAAGCGACGCATGGATATTCAGGCAGCCATAGCGAGGGAGAGCCAGAACAGTTGACGGAAGGATGAGCCCATAGGCTGCCACTATCATCGCATCCGCATGAATGGCATCCAGTTGCGTATTTACTTCTGCCCCATTGAGCGAGTGCGGCTGCAATAGTGGAAGTCCATATTGCTTTGCCAGCACCTTGACTGCGCCCGGCATCGCTTTCATTCCCCGGCCGGCAGGCCGGTCAGGTTGAGTCAGCACCAGTGCGATGTCGTATCCGGCTGCTTTCAGGGCTTCCAGCGCAGTTGCAGAAAAAGCCGGGGTTCCTGCAAAAATGATCTTCATTTAACCTCAATCCGGCAGTGGGACGGGATGGAGTGTGCGGTTTCCGGAGTGCAGGGCAAGGCGCGACGACGCGGTTTCGCCCGAGCCAGATCTATCGTGCCGGCGGTTGCGCAGCCGGTGTCACATCACCTTGCGCCGCTGCTTTTTCAGTTTTGTGCGCAGGCGGGATTGCTTCATTTGTGACCAATACTCGACGAATACCTTGCCCAGCAAATGATCCATTTCATGCTGAATGCATACCGCCAGCACTCCATCCGCATCGAGCGTGAACGGCTGACCGTCGGCATCGAGCGCGTTGACCGTAATTTGATGGGCACGAGATACTTTTCCGAAGACTCCCGGGACTGACAGACAGCCTTCTTCATAATCGGATTCGCCACTCCTCGCGACGATCTCGGGATTGATAAATACGTACAGCGTGTCATGGGTGTCGGAAACGTCGATAACGATCACGCGTTGATGCACATCGACCTGAGTTGCTGCCAGGCCGATGCCACGTGCGGAATACATTGTTTCCGCCATATCGCGCACGAGGAGCCTGGTTTCCTCGTTAACTTTCGATACCGGGTCCGCGACGATATGCAGACGTTCGTCTGGATAGAGCAATATCTTCAGGAGTGCCATAAGGAAGAGGAAACTTGCACATTTGAGGAACTGAATGCAGAATCTTTATCACGAGGAACCTGGTTGACTCGGCATCCGTGTTTCACGGTGTTTATGGATCATGGACAAGCCCCATTATATCTGATCTGAACCAAGACTGGCTTTTCGACGCCTCAGCGGGATTCACAACGTTTCAACCTAAATCCGGTAGTTGGACAGGGCGGATTGTGCGGTTTTTGGAGTGCAGGGCAAGGTGCTGCGACGAGGAATGGTCATTCCATTCCAGGGAGTTGCAACGCAGCCATGTGCCGCAAAAATCGCACAATCCGCCCTGTAGCGAACTCACTATACAGGTGAACGCCAGGTATCGTGGAAAGTCCTTGTGGATCATGGTTTTAACTTGGAAATGAGCGGTCAGTTGCCGGATTTGGGTTCAATCCTGCTCAATCTGTTTCATCCGCGCCGTCGTCTTTCGCACACCCTATCCCGCAAAGACGCCGTCGCGCCAGCGAGGATTTGCTCGGCTCTTCCTTGACAGGCCCTGATCCAGTTTCGAACGAGACGGGCCGATAATGGTTAGCTATCGAATTCAACCGGCATTTCGTGTCCGGCGAATCTACCGAGATGAAAATGACAAGTGACGTCGAGTCCTGGCTTGCTCTTTCGATGATTGATGGTCTTGGAGATGAATCAATCAGAAAATTGCTGGGCGCTTTCGATAGCCCGGCTGAAATCCTTTCAGCTCCTGCCGCGGAGCTGGAGCGTGTGATAAAACGGAAAGCGGCTGCCAGCCTGGTGCGAGGGGCAGATGCGGAGCAAGTGGCCGCAGCGCTTAAATGGCTCGAGAATCCGGCAAACTCCATCGTCACGCTGGCCGATGCCGATTACCCGCCACTACTGCTCAACATTGCTGATCCGCCGCCTCTTCTCTATCTCAAGGGCAGACGTGAGCTGCTGACTTTTCCCATGCTCGCGATCGTGGGAAGCCGCAACGCCACGCCCCAAGGCCTGGCAAACGCAGAGGCTTTTGCCGAAGCTGCGAGTAACGCGGGATTTTGCGTCGTGAGCGGAATGGCGCTGGGGGTGGACGCGGCAGCTCATGGCGGCGGTTTGCGCGGCACCGCAGCCAGTATAGGCGTGGTGGGAACGGGACTGGATATCGTATATCCGGGCAGGAACAGAAATCTTGCCCACTTGTTGGCTGAACATGGCGCATTGATTTCCGAGTTTCCCTTGGGTACTCCCGCAATCGGTAGTAATTTCCCGCGCCGCAACCGGATAATCAGCGGCATGAGCCGTGGTTGCCTGGTAGTGGAAGCCGCGCTGGAAAGCGGCTCACTCATCACTGCGCGCCAGGCTTTGGAGGAAGGGCGAGATGTGTTTGCTGTTCCCGGCTCCATTCACTCGCCTTTCTCCAAGGGATGCCACGCGCTCATCAAGCAAGGGGCGAAGCTCGTGGAAGCGATCGAGGATATCCTGGATGAGTTCGGGTATGAATGTCCGGCTCGCAGCATACGCGCAAGTGACGGCGCCAAGGAGCCTGTCGTTCAGGAATCGGTGCTTCTGAATTATCTTGGGCATGACATCAGCGATATCGATGCCTTGTGCGCCGGCACCGGCTTGACGGTTGAAACGGTATCGGCGATGCTATTGTCGTTAGAACTCGATGGCGTGATCGCCAGTCTTCCAGGCGGGCGCTATCAGCGCCTGCGGTAGCCGGCCGGCGATCCTGTATTTGGGCTTCTCATGTTGGCGGATTTTGAAATGCAGAAAGCGGCGGTTGATATAAGAACGGAAAGGTGATGGAAAGAGACTGTTCCAGCTGGGGCATGCGTGCTCCGCCGAAACTTCAGAGGATCATGGAACTCATGATTCATCGGGCAAGGCGTTGGTCTTCATCGATGACGGAAGGTTCCGGATACTGCGGAAATTTACAGGAGTTTCATGGGTAAAACCTTGATTATTACCGAGAAGCCCTCTGTCGCTTCCGATATCGCGCGAGCCCTGGGCGGGTTCGACAAGCACACCGACTACTTCGAGAGCGATCGGTATGTATTGTCGTCGGCGATCGGGCATTTGCTTGAGCTGGCGGTACCGGAAGAATATGAGGTCAAGCGCGGAAAATGGAGTTTCGCCAATTTGCCCGTTATTCCACCACACTTCGATCTCAACCCTATCGAAAAAACTGAATCACGGCTGAAGCTTCTCGCGAGGCTTATCAAGCGCAAGGACGTGGAGGCGCTCATCAATGCGTGCGATGCCGGACGCGAGGGGGAGTTGATTTTTCATTATATCGTGCGCCATATTGGTACCGCCAAGCCGGTAAAGCGATTATGGCTGCAATCGATGACGCCTGCTTCGATTCGGGAGGGTTTTGCGAAGCTGCTCGATGCTTCTGCCGTTCACCCGCTGGCAGAAGCGGCGGTGAGCCGCTCCGAAGCGGATTGGCTGGTCGGCATCAATGGCACCCGCGCGATGACCGCCTTCAATTCGCAGGAGGGCGGGTTCCACAAGACTACGGTGGGGCGCGTTCAGACCCCCACGCTGGCTATTCTCATCGAACGGGAAGATGCTATTAAGAAGTTTATTCCCAGAAATTACTGGGAAGTGCATGCGACCTTTTTGGTCGAAGCTGGCACATACGTGGGCCGCTGGTTCGACGAGCGATTTTCCAAAGACAAAAAGGATGCCGAGCAGAGACCCGAGAGGTTATGGGATCAGAGCCGTGCGGAAAGCATTCGCGCAAAGTGCATAAATAAAACCGGGGTGGTGAGCGAGGAGAGCAAGCCATCCAGTGAAATCTGCCCGTTGCTTTATGACCTGACGAGTTTGCAGCGAGACGCAAACGGCCGTTTCGGGTTTTCCGCCAAGGCAACGCTGGGACTGGCCCAGGCGTTATATGAAAAGCATAAAGTGTTGACTTATCCGCGCACCGACTCGCGCGCCCTCCCCGAGGATTACATTGCGACGGTCAAGGAAACACTGGGCTCGCTGGGAAAGACTTCATATGGAAAGCATGCGAAGGAGATACTTGAAGCCGGGTGGGTGAAGCCGAACAAGCGCATATTCAACAACGCAAAGATTTCGGACCATTTCGCCATCATCCCGACCTCGCTCGAGCCTAAGGGGTTGAACGAGGCTGAGGCCAAGCTTTACGATCTGGTGACAAAACGGTTTCTGGGAATTTTCTACCCAGCGGCCGAGTTCTTGGTAACCACCCGGATAACCCGGGTCGAGAATGAGCCATTCAAGACCGAAGGCCGGGTTATGGTGAACCCAGGCTGGCAGGTGGTCTATGGGAAGGAAGCCCAGTCCGGTACAGGCGGGAATGAAACCAATCTCATCAAAGTGGCGGCCGGCGAGCCGGCTTTTGCCGAAGATATCAAGGTGATGTCCAGCCAGACCAGGCCACCAGCCCGGTTCAATGAAGCCACTCTTCTCTCCGCAATGGAAAGTGCCGGAAAAATGGTGGAAGACGAAGAGTTGCGCGAGGCAATGAGTACCAAGGGTTTGGGTACTCCGGCCACCCGGGCCGCGATTATCGAAGGACTGGTATTTGAAAACTACATGCAGCGGGTTGGACGGGAATTGCACCCCACAGCCAAGGCGTTTTCTCTTATTACGCTGTTGCGAGGGCTGAATGTGCCTGAATTGACTTCCCCGGAACTGACCGGCGACTGGGAGTTCAAGCTGCGGCAGATAGAGCAGGGGAAGCTCGAGCGTGGAAAATTCATGGAAGAAATTGCCGGAATGACGAACCACATGGTGGAGCAGGCGAAAAGCCATCGCGGTGAAACCATCAGCGGTGATTTTTCCACCCTTGCCTCTCCCTGCCCTAAATGCGGCGGGGTGATGCAGGAGACATACAAGAAATTTCAGTGCCAGCAGTGTGATTTCGCATTATGGAAGATCCTGGCGGGACGGCAATTTGAAACGGCGGAAATGGAGCAGCTGATCACTAAAAAGGAAGTAGGGCCGCTCCAGGGATTTCGTAGTAAAACAGGGCGCCTCTTCAATGCCAATGTCAGGCTTACCGATACGCTTGAGATGAAATTTGATTTTGGCAAGAACGATGAGGCAGGGGCAGAGGAAATCGATTTTTCTGGTCAGGCGGCAATCGGGAAGTGTCCCCGCTGTGGAGGGAATATATATGATCACGGCATGAGTTATATATGCGAGAAAGCCGTGGGTCCGACTCGCGGCTGCAACTTCCGGATCGGAAAGATCATTCTCGCGCGTGCTCTCGAACGGGAGCAGGTAGCCCAGCTTCTGCGAACCGGCAAAACTGATCTGCTTTCGAAGTTCATCTCCAAAAAAGGCAGGCCCTTTTCGGCTTATCTCGTCATGGGTAAAGATGGCAAGGTGGAGTTCGAGTTCGAGGCGAAAGTAGTCAGGGAGAGCAAGGCGAGATCAGGAACGACCGAAACCGGGACAAAAGCCAGGCCAAAATCGTCAGGCAGAAAGAAGACCGCTTAAAAAACTTTGGACACCCGCGAAGATTCGTTCAGCGCTTTCGTGGCCCTCATATCGGTTTCCTGTGTTGTTTTTTCTGGCCTGCGCTCCACCCGCTTATTACGACGCAGCTTGTGCCTGGTGCTTTTCGATATAAGAAACAATATCCCCTACAGTCGTAAATCCTTTTGCCTCTTCACCATCAAAGTTGATGCCGAAACTATCCTCGGCGTCAAACAGGAGCTGGATGGTATCCATGGAATCGAGGCCAAGCTCCTCGAATTTGGATGAGCTGTTAATAGTGGACGCATCCCTGTTCTCTACCTTGGTGGCGATGAACTGTATGACTTTTGTTTCAATCTCTGCTCTATCCATATCCGATTTATTCCTTCACTCAAGAGTTGTGAAAAGGATGCTTGCATTATTTCCGCCGAACCCGAATGCGTTGCATAGCCCGGTTCGGGGATTTTTCTGCTGCGCTTGATTAGGGGTGTAATCGAGATCGCACTCCGGATCAGCCTCGTCGAGATTGATGGTGGGATGTACTGTTCCCGTATGCAAGGCCATGATCGTGGCGATGCTGCTCATTGCGGCCGAGGCGCCGATGGAGTGGCCAATCAGCGACTTGGTTGCGCTGATAGGAATGTTTTTCGCCCGTTCGCCAAAAAGATTCTTTACAGCACGGGTTTCGACGATGTCGCCCAGGGGTGTCGAGGTGGCGTGGGCATTGATGTGGTCGATATCTTCCGGCTCCAGCCCGGCGTCCACGATGGCTCCCCGCATCGCTGCCACCTGGCCGTTCATGTCTGGCATCACGATATGCGCTGCATCGCATGTCTGTCCAAATCCCGCGAGGCGCGCATATCCCCTGGCTCCTCGCTGTTTCGCCTTCTCTTCCCTTTCCAGGATGAGTATGCCTGCTCCCTCCGACATCACAAAACCGTCGCGGCCCTTCGCAAATGGACGGGAGGCGCGCTCAGGATCGGTATTGAAACCCGTGCTCAAGGCACGCAATATTTCGAAGCTCGTCATGGTCAGCGGCAACACGCAAGCTTCGGCGCCTCCGGCGACTACCACATCGGCGCGTCCTGATCGCAAAAGATCCAGCGCCATTCCTATCGCATTGGCTCCGGAAGAACAGGCCGTGCTGCATGTCAGGTTCACCCCTGTAAACCGGTGCTTGATCGCAACCCAGGCTGCGGCTGAGTTTGCCATGGTCCGGGGCACGGTGAAGGGGGGCACCGGCTGATTTCTAAATTTACGGATGGCTGAGGATTCAAACGTGCCGAAGCCCCCCATTCCCGATCCGATGCTGACGGCGACACGTCCGGGATCGTACGAGTCGAGTCCGCCGGCATCCTCCAGTGCAAGCTTGGATGCAAGCAGTGCCAGCTGGGCAAACCTGTCTATCTGATCAAGAAGCTTTGGGGACAGAAAGTCCGAAGGATTGAAGGAAGGAACCTGGCCCGCAACCTGCGAACGCTGGTCGGAAGCGTCAAAGCCTTCGATTCTTTTTATGCCACTGATTCCATTCACGGCGGCTGCCCAGAACTGGGCGGTGCCTATTCCAATGGGTGAAACAACCCCCATTCCAGTGACAACTACGCGCATACACAATCGGGTTTTATCATGGATCTTAGCAGCCGCCTTCGATAAAGAGCTTTTACAATTTTAGCAGTATCCGAAGCCGATAGGGAGCAAGGCTTTGCGGTACGTATTGATTCGCCGGCGGAACCATCACCAATCAAGTAAAAGGATGCAGAGCTACATCGTCCCTCGGGAACTCATGCTTATTTTGCATTGAATATGACCGGGAATAGATATCGCAATATGCCTCCCATGATCCAGATGATGAGTATCAAACTCGAAATTACCGCTCCGCCCTCTATGATTGCGGAAAGGAGTGTTGCGCCCAAGCTGTCGAACTCCTGCTGGCCCGATTCGTTGCGACGCCGGCTGCGCCGCTTCCGCACCCAGACCTGCAGCCAGATGACGACCGGAATGAGCGCGAGGGAAATGATCAGGTTGGTTTCGCTACTTTCCATTAGTAATCAACCTCTGTTTAAAGTGTTGCCACGGTAAATTTTGACTATCACCTTTCTCTTTTCTGCAATATCCCCGACCCTCGACTTGTCCCCGTAAACTTGAACTATCCGGCAAAGCGGGCGGTCGCAGATCATCCCGGCTTCAAGTTATGCCGCTTTGGAACGACAAAAACCCGTCTGTTTTACGCTGGTGAATACATTACGTTTTATCCGTTTGACGGTTAAAATGGCTCACTTTCCTCCATGACGCGCATTGCCATTCTGAACCGGGGCAGAAAAATCCCATTATAATATCATAGGTAGCCATCAAGGTATCGGGTTAACGCATCTGCCGGCGGTCCCGCGCAGGCGCCCCACTTCCTCCAGGGAAGCGGGTGCTGCACATCCCCCATTTCAATCCAGTGCGCATTTGACATGGTTTTTGCGCGAGTTTCAATGCTTCGCTTGTGGAGCAGGGCGGCAAAGGGCGGAAGAGGATCAGGAAAGCCGAGGGACATAGTGAATAGCATCCCGTTTCCCTGTTGATCATGATTTGATTTTGTAAATATTTGCATGTTTCGTACAAGAATAAAATACCGGGTCCATCCATGGGGCCGATAGTCGTCCGTCCTGTTGCCAGCTGGCGGGAGATGGGAACATTTATCGATGTTCCATGGCGCATATATGCCGATGATCCGCTATGGGTTCCGCCGCTGCGGCTGGAGCGGCGCCTGCATTTTTCGAAATTCAACCCATTTCTGAAGCATGCGGAATGGCAGGCGTGGGTCGCATATCGGAATAACGAACCAGTAGGCAGGATCAGCGCTCAGGTTGATCAACTCCATCGGGACCGTTATGGTCCGCGCACCGGCCATTTTGGTCTGCTTGAAATGATAGAGGATGCAGAGGTGCTGGATGCGCTTCTATCCAGCGCGGAAGACTGGCTGGCCGCCCGCGGTACGATGCATGTCACGGGACCGTTCAATTTATCCATCAATCAGGAATGCGGCATTCTGGTGGAAGGTTTTGATACGCCGCCGATGGTGATGATGCCCCATTCCCGGACGTGGTATGGCCCCCTCCTGGAACAGCACGGCTATCGGCCGGTGAAGGATATGCTTGCCTATTGGGTAAAGGTGGACGATTCGCCACCCCAATTGATGGTCAGCTTGAAAGAAAAGTTTTCGAAGCAGATCGTATTGCGGAAATTGAGGAGGGATAGATTCGGCGAAGAAATGGAAACCCTGCGTGATATATTCAACGATGCATGGTCGGAAAACTGGGGTTTTGTGCCTTTCACCGAGGCCGAGTTTGCCGAACTGGGCACCAGCCTTCGCCTCCTTGTTCCGGACGATTTCGTCCAGATCGCGGAGGTCGATGGTATTCCCGCGGCCTTCATGGCGGGATTGCCGAACCTGAATGAAATTTTTGCCGGATTGAATGGAAATTTATTCCCTTTGGGCTGGATAGGGCTAATCCATCATCTCAAATCCAGGGGAGTTCGTACAGGCAGGATCCCGTTGATGGGGGTGCGCAGGCAGTTTCAGAATACGCCGCTTGGCATAGCGCTCGCCTTGATGGTGATCGATGCCCCGCGGCAGGCGGCGATTTCCAGGGGAATACAGGCGCTGGAACTGTCCTGGATACTCGAGGACAACAAGCCCATGCGCAGTATTCTCAAGTACATGGGCTGCAAGGAGTACAAGCGTTACCGGATCTACGGAAAGACACTGGCGCATGATCGAAGCTGAATAGCCACCATGAATCCGATGGATGAAAGAAGACAATTTACGGCCGTAGTCCTTGCCGCGGATCGTGCTGCCGGCGATCCGGTCGCCGCCAGAACGGGTTCGGCCTGCAAGGCGATTGCTCCCGTTCGTGGAATACCGATGATCATCCGCGTGCTCGATGCACTGGAGGCGAGCGGCATGATCAAATCCATCATTATTTGCGGTCCGCCAAAGCACGCGATACAGACATGCCCGGAACTGGATGACCGTATTGCAAGCGGCCGCGTCACCTGGCTTCCGAATCTCGATTCTCCAAGCCGCAGCGCTGATAGCTGTCTTGCGAAAATCGAGCGTGATGCGCCTGTTTTGCTGACAACCGCCGACCATGCGTTGCTGACGCCCGCGATCGTTCAGTATTTCCTTACGGAGTCGCAAAAGCAGGAAGGCGATGCGGCAGTGGGAGCGGTTGCGTATGGCGATATCACGGCGGCATTTCCGGGAGCAAGAAGGACGGTTATAAAATTGCGCGATGCGCAAGTGTGCGGATGTAATTTGTACGCCTTCCTCAATCCTCGGGGCCGCGGACTGGTTTCGTTCTGGCGGCGAGCGGAAGAATTGCGGAAACGGCCCTGGCAACTGATTGCACAGGTCTTCGGGCTGATTACCGTACTTTTCTACGTGACGGGCCTGCTGACGGTCGACCGGGGATTGAAAACCGTTGCTGCAAGGACGGGCATCAAGGTTTCCCCGGTGTTCCTGCCCTATCCGCAGGCAGGAATCGACGTGGACAAGGTTGCCGATCTGTTGCTTGTCGAATCCATCCTGGCTGAACGACAGTCGAATTCCAGCAACGATTTTCGTCATTCCGATGATAACGGTTGATCGTTACCTGGCATTGCAGGTTGCGATCGGCCTGGCAATCGCAGCCGCCGTCTTGCTGCCATTGTTCGGGTTTCTCGATCTGCTGGAGCAACTGGATGCCGTCGGGAAGGGCACTTTTCAGGTACAGGACGCATTCCTGCATATGGCATTCCTGCTGCCGCGCCGCTTTATCCAGCTTGCGCCTTTTGTTGCGCTGCTGGGCAACGTCATTGCCCTTGGCCGGCTGGCGATTGCCTCCGAATTGACCGCGCTGCGAGCGGCCGGCATGTCCCCCATCAGAATCAGCATGGCCCCGCTGGGAATGGGACTGATCCTCCTGTTGTTTATCGCCTTGCTGGAACAGTTCATCGCTCCGCAACTTCAGCAAAAAGCGATTTCCTGGAAGGCAGCCGCTCTCGACAAGAGCGCTTCGCTTGGCAAGAATCTCGGAATCTGGACGCGGGATGAAAGGAACATATTGCGCATCGGCGAAATGCTGCATGCTGGAAGAGCAGCGGATATCGAGATAATGAATTTTGACAAGGATGGTTTCCTACTGGCTCATATCCGCGCCAAGCATGCCGATTTCATTGACGGCGATATGTGGGAGCTGAGCGAAGTCACGACCCGGACATTTTCGGAGAACCGCATCGAGTCGGTCACTGCGGATTCCCTGAAATGGAAGTCTTTCCTGAACCCGGATGATATTTCCACGCTGACCAAGGAGCCGGATAGTCTTTCACCCGTCGAATTGTTTCTGCATGTGCGCTTTTTGCGCGCCACCGGGCAGGAGGCGGAGGCTTATGCCCTAGCCTTGTGGCGAAAGGCCGGCGTGGTTCTGACCACCATTGCCATGCTGCTGCTCTCGATCCCTTTTGTTTTTGGGTCGGTACGGACGGGACTGGGGAATCGGCTTGTGCTCGCAGCCATGCTGGGTATTTCCGTATACTTGCTCGATCAGGTTTTTTCGAATCTCGGATTATTGTGGCATCTGAATCCCGCGCTGACGGCACTACTTCCTGGCGCAATACTGATAGCTCTCGCAAACGTCTGGCTGCGACGTGTATTTTAGATGGCGAACATCGCTACTCAATGACCCAAATTTGATATCCGGCGCGAATTCGAGCCCGCATATAAGTATAAAAGAAGACTCCATGCCCATCACAATTTATGTTTATATCATTGGCGACAGTGAAATCGATATCTGGGGGTTGAGCGGCCGCGAGCGTCTCCGGCGCATGGTGGCGTCGCGGGCGCAGGCCAAGCTGGTGGACAAGATCGCCCAAATCCCGGGTCAGGCAGCGGTACTGCTATTGCGGGCAGATTATTTGTTTGATGACAGAGTACTGGCAACGCTGATCAGCGCGAAAACATACCTGACGCTTGTTACGAATGAAGGCCAGCCTGCGGCGATGCGGGTTTCCATTATCGATGCGACCTCCGCGCTGGGGTATCTGAAAAACGGGGCAGAAGAGAAGAACTACTCCATTCCGCCGCGCTATACCACGGAGGATCTCGATGTACTGGGCCTGCAGCGAAATCTCAAGAAAAGAGACAAGCCTTACGTGTTGCCTATCAGCAAATGCAACCGCTCGCAGCTCGAGTCAGAGTTATTCGTGCGATCCTACAAAGGTGTAACCGATCTGGTCACCAAATGGCTCTGGCCCATGCCCGCCTTTTGGGTTACGCGTCTTTGTGTACGCTGGGGCTTGAGCCCCAACCAGGTTACCTTGCTTAGCCTGGTGCTTACCCTGGCAGCCGGAATCGGTTTTGGGCACGCCTATTTCGGCGCAGGGCTGATAATGGCGTGGCTGATGACCTTTTTCGATACCGTGGACGGGAAACTGGCTCGCGTTACGGTAACGTCCAGCCGCGTTGGGGATGCGCTGGATCATGGTCTGGATATCATTCATCCCCCGCTCTGGTATATGGCCTGGGCTATCGGGCTGATACCCGAATCGGTCCAGGTAGCCGACTTGACCATCTTGTTTTCACTGATACTTATCGGTTACATTGGTGGCCGGTTATGTGAAGGGGTTTTTCAGTTCTGGATTGCATCATTCGATATTTTCATATGGCGCCCGCTCGATTCCTTCAATCGGCTGATCACTGCGCGACGTAATCCCAACCTGATACTGTTGACGGCCGGGTGGCTTATGGGCAGGCCGGACGCCGGACTGTGGGCGGTAATCGTCTGGCATCTTCTTTCAACCCTGTTTCTTTTCGTCCGGGTAATGATGGCCTGGCAGATGCGCCGGTCCCATGGGCCGTTACGTTCCTGGTTCGAGGACATCGTGCCGGGTGAGAATGACGGAAAGTTTGTTGCCCGGATTTTTACCCCATTGAAAATTTATAAAAGTTTATAAAGGTTTTTAGTTGGAGCAGAGAATCAACAGATTGCGGTCTGGAGTTGCGAGAATCGGAGTGCTTTTAAATCCTCTCAGCGGACGTATCCGAAAGCGCAGGAATAGTGTGAGACGGGCTGCTTTCGGCATTCCAGGCGTAATCTGCATGGAAGTCACGAACGCGTCCGAGATCAAGGAATCGTTAGAGACATTTCTGGTTGTCGACATCGATTTGCTGATCATCGTTGGGGGCGACGGCACGGTGCAGGGAACGCTATGTCACCTGTTTGCCATGCAGCCACCAGAACGCTGGCCCATGCTCACGATCGTTCCCGGAGGGACGACCAACATGACGGCAATGGATCTTGGAATGCATGACAAGCCGGAGCTCATCCTTTATCGCCTGAAGGAATATCTGCTGGAACACACGGCGCCTTCAGTACTGCAAAGACATGTGCTTTGCGTTGAACAGGCCGGGGCGGAAAAGGTGTATGGGATGTTTCTCGGCGCAGGACTTATAGCCCGGGCTGTGATATTCTCCCAAAGCAGGATAAAAAAATTGGGAATTACAGGGGAAATATATTCAGCTCTCATTACCCTTGGTTATCTTGCAGGCGTGGTTTTCGGGCGTCGCAATGGGGCATGGGCGCCGGTCAATATGTCGATTGCCAAGCCCGGCAATAAGGTTCGAAGCGGAACCTACACCTTTTTTTTTGCCAGCTCCCTGGATCGCTTGCTGTTTGATATGCGCCCATACTGGGGGCGGGAACAGGGGCCGCTGCATATTACATTTGTCGAACAGTATCGAAAAAATCCCTGGCATTCACTGTTGTCGGTATTGAGGGGGCGCGGCCAGATCCTTAAAGAACGGGATGGTTATTTCAGCTGCAATACCCACGTGCTGGAAGTGCTCATGGATGACGAGTATATCGTTGACGGCGAATCCTACAAGGCTGCAAGCGACAGCGGCCCATTGCGCATCTCGGCGGCAGGCCCCATCACTTTTATGGCGCTGAAGACGCCTGAATAAGTCATGGCAATGACAGGCAGTCCAGCGGTTCTCGATAAAGAGCTACCCCATGGTCTCGTCGCCGAGATGGCACATCTCAGTTCCCTGCCGGTAGCTGCTGATTTTTCCTTTTTTGTCGAAGAATTGAGAGCGCGTTTTGGCGTTTCGCTGGACGCTGTTCTCCTTTACGGCTCCTGTCTGCGCGCCCGCGAAATTGCGGATGGGATCGCGGATTTCTATGTCGTGGTGAACAGCTACCATAGTGCTTACCGGCAGCGCCATCTCGCCTCTTTGAATGCGTGGCTACCGCCAAATGTCTTCTATCTCGAGATATCCGCTCAGGAGAAAACATTACGCGCAAAATATGCGGTTGTCTCGACCGAGGATTTCGAGCGTGGAACTCGGCGGTGGTTCCATCCCTATCTCTGGGCCCGGTTTGCTCAACCGGTGCGTTTGCTTTACGTGCGCGACGAAATCGTGCGCCAGCGCATACACTTCTCGCTTGCCCATGCAGTTACCACATTTCTGGATCAGGTCGTTTCCGCTTTTGAATCGGGAGAGGTAACGGTCGAAGAGATCTGGTCAAGAGGACTGAGCCTTACCTATGCCGCGGAATTGCGGCCTGAACGGGAAACGCGCGCGCGCCTTCTTGCGCAACTCAACCTGGACGATTATGCGAGACTGACCGCGTATGCATGTGCTGGACGCGTGTTCGAGGGCAGGCTCATCGCTTTGGCGAATGGCAACTATCGATGCGAAATTGGCGCTGATACTCGGCTTCGTTCATTGCGCCACTGGAAATTGCGGCGCTGGCAGGGACGCATTCTGTCTATTCTTCGGCTGGCAAAGGCGGCCTTCACGTTCCAGGACGGCATCAGTTATGCTGTATGGAAGATAGAGCGCCACACCGGCGTTCACGTCGAGGTTTCTCCGATGTTGCGGCGCCATCCGGTTCTATGGGGTTATAAGGTTTTCTGGAAATTGTTGCGGCGCGGATTGTTGCGCTGACAGTTGGGGAAGACTGTTTCAGCACTTTTTTAGAATAAGATCGCAAACTTCACGCACTGCGCCATGACCCCCTCGGCCTTTGCATACATAATGGACGTGTTCCAGGATTTCGGGAACGGAATCAGCGGGACAAAAAGCAACACCCACCCGGTTCAGGCATTCCAGATCGCCGAGGTCATCGCCGATATATGCCATATCTCCCAAAGCGATGTTCCATCGCCTTGCCAGCTCCAGAAGAAGAGGAAGCTTATTTCGTACCCCTGGATGGTATTCGTCGATGTTCAGTTTTTTCATCCTCGCTTCCACAGCGGGACTCTTCTCAGTGCTAATGACCCCGATCCTGATTCCGTTCTCTCGCAGCAATTGCAGGCCATGGGCATCGCGGGTATTGAATTTTTTCAGAGCTTCACCAGCAGGGCCATAATACATACCGCCATCTGTCATCGTTCCGTCTACATCAAGCACCAGCGCTTTAATCCGGGAAGCATTCGCGCTGGTTTTGGATAGCCGCTTCAACAAGAGCCGCTCCAGAGCGAGCCAGCCTGTTCCTGTATCCATTTCGGCGCCGGCCGGCATTTCATAAATTCCGGTCCGGCCACCTACATGGCAGCCATAATTTTTAAGCAACATGCCCCGAGTCAGGTAAAACGCTTTATTTTCCATGAAATATGAGTACGCTTCGCGAGGCTGGGGCGGTGTTGCCAGATGATGAATGGCGGGTGCACCCGCCATGGTCCAGACGAAGCGCGTCGATTTCGTGACGGTGACAAGCGAGTCCAGGTCTTCCGCGAGAAAACTGCTTTTAGCTGCCCGGAAATCATCTGTGCTGGTCAGTGGAAATGTGGCATGAATCAGGCAAACGACATCGAAAGGGGCGACTCGTTGCTGAAACTCGAGCAGGGCGGTTTCCGTGCTTACTTGCGGGTATGGGGAAGGGTGATTCAGAACTGTTACTGCCGACGAGAATTCGCTCGACACTTCCCTGCTGATTTCTGGCGAATCCACGGCTACATACACTTCGTCAAAGCATTTTGACGAAATGGCTTGCTCCAGGCTCCATGCGAATAACGGCCGTCCGCCTACGTAGCGCACTTTTTCTGGGGCGATTAATTGGGAACCGCCGCACAAGGGCACATAGGCTACCCATCGCATTATTCGAACTGAATCTCCTGGCCGGGTTTGGGGTCCTGTTCAGCTTCGATTCCCGCTGGCTGAAAAACAAAAATGCCATGTGCGCAACGGAAAAACTGCGCATCCCTGATGCTTGGATCAAGCCTTTCGGCGAGTCTCCCGATATCGATGCGCAGGCCTCTTCCGGCAAAATCATGCAATGGAGAAGCCAGCAGATTATCGGGCAATTTCGTCATAATGACAAATAGATTCAATCTGGCGTATTCCGTGCCGCCTGTGTAGCCGTCGAAGGGATGCTATTTTCCAGTGCATCCCACCGGTCGGAGAAAGCCTTGAAAAGCAAAGGGTTGCTTGATATCACGGCAATTTCGTAGTTCAGCCAGAACGATGGCTTTGTCCAGTTGAAGCTCCCGAAGATGGACCATGCCTTGCGGCCGTCATCGATCAGTACGAACTTGAGATGCATCGGTAGACCATCAGGGTCCTTGACCCGCTTGAACCGAATTTCGGTACGGGAAAGCCGCCTTTCCACCTTTTCGGTTACTCGCCTTGATGTCGAGTCTCCCAGTATATGCGTCTCTACGCCTCTTTGGGCTAATCCAGCCATGACCTTTATGGCGCTTTCCGCTCTGATATGGGATGCAACGATGCGGAGGCGTGCGCTGTCGCTGATCTGATTCATGAATCGTATTATCGGGTGAGGGCCCATGCGTGGCCAGAAGTACATAGCGGTTTCTCCGTTTTTGATTTCCCGGTTTGCCTCGGCCGAGAATCGATAAAGTGGTCCAGGCGGTGTTCGATGCAATCGGCGGGCATGTTTTACCAATTGCGCAACCAGGAGCGGATCCGTTATTCCGACGAGCACGTTATGGCCCCGGTCCTGATCGCCTATCTCTCTCAAGATATCCCGTTCCTCATGAGGCATGTTTCCAGAGGGATTGAAAGATCCGACGAAAGCAATCGGGGTGGGGTGGGAAAAGCAGTAGAGTTTCTCGTGCAACTGCGGCTTCCATGATTTTCCGCGCGGTGCGGGTATTCCCGGCAGAGTAATCACACGCATCCTGTTTCCCAGGCCATCATGTCCGGACAGCAACGCAATGACGGCATCATTGGCTTCAGGGACACGCGGTTTGCCAGCCAGAGTCACCGTGACATTGACTCCGCGCTTGTGGGCCTGAACAATGCCCTGGGCCAATCTTACGTCGCGAAAATAGTAGGTCACCCAATCGATTGATCCTCCTGGCGGGACTGCCGCGATGTGCTGTGCCAGAATATCGCGCAGGTAACCGGCCGGCTGATCGGGTCCACCGAAATATATCTCGAAGGAAGACGAATTTCCTATAACTGATTCGACAGGCATTGATCCCTTTGGGTGTCCATGGAGAAATCATTGGAGGGATGGTAATGCGGGCTTGGTTGGGCTCCAGCCCGCGCCTGAGCTTCGAGCAATGATACATAGAGAGGCAGCACGTCCGGTCCGGCGGGATGCAGCATTTCCTTGATAAAGCGTTCCCGGTGATGCTCCACGTAGAACGTGCCATCGCTGCCTGAAACAAGGCTCTTGATTCTGCGGTATACGTCGTCGCGGCATTTCAATTCTGTCTCAGGCATATAATGGGCCAATGCAGAGCGGCCGGCGTGAAGGTAATCCGCCGCCAGCACGGGTTTTTTGGCCTTGACCGCTTCGAATACTACCGAGGTGGCCAGGTCGATGATGAGGTCGGCCCAATTCATGAGATGAATAGAATGAATATCGTCTGCTGCGATGATCACGTTTCGCAGGCGGCGCACTGCGGCGTTTCCGGTAAGGGATTGCCGCCATCCGCCGCGTGTATGTGGCTTGATCACAAGCATGGTGTCAGGGAAGGCAGCAATCAGGCATACCACTTCAGTGACTTCTTCCCAGAATATCGTGAAGTCATTTTTTCGTAAAAACATCACGACCCTGAACTGCCTGCCTGAGCGGCTGAGCGAGGAGGCAGGCGCGAATGTAGCCAATTTGGCCAACCATTCATCGCAGTAGCGCGGCGAGCCCAGCACCGCTATGGACCGATCGTCAAGAAACGGCCGAAAACGCCTTGCGCATAGATCATTGGGTACGACCAGCTTATCAAATATGCATGCGGCGGAAAAAGAAGCATCAGGAGCAAGATTCCACTCCCGATGCCTTATCAGTTGAGTCGAATGCGGGCTATCCCCATGCGGCAATGACACGGTACCCAGCTCCATGGCGTGGGCTCTGGACACGACCTGTTCAATCCATTCGATGCAGATGGGCGAGTTTTTCGTCAGCCAGTCAAATACCACGACGCCTTTGTCGCCTTCCTTGAAGCTTCTTTGCAGTATGCGGTCGGCGGTGCTCCGCCACACGGTTTCCCGCCGTTCGGCGTCGTAGTACCGGATCGCCGCGCGAACCAGCGGACCGATGAAAAGACGCTGCAAGCTGGTGGCCAGCAGAATTGTTTGCAGCCGCCATTTCAAGAATTCACGCGCTGGAATCAGATCCCGAATATGGGCAATCCGCACCCCATCCAGCTTTTTGAGAAATTCGATCCGGTAATCGCTAAGAAGCCTATGCTTGCCGATCAATACGATATCGCAACTATGCCCGGTCTCGATCCACTTGGAGATGACCGGCGTGATATGATCTATGTCGTTGTAGTGACGTAGAAAAAAAAGCGCTTTCATGGAAAGGTTCATCTATTTGCCATCCGGTTGCTCACAGTTTTTGCCGAGACCATTCAGCAGTTGCCCGGCGTGAAACGGAGGGTTGCCGGAAGCAGGCCAAGCGCAACGATGGAAATTGCCTGTCCGGGCAATGCCTTTCATACAGCATGCGGAATTGACGGAAGCGGGATATCGCTGGCGCGCTGGCCGCGCGCCGCAGACCGTGGTGCGCCATCTCGCTTTACTGGGTAAGGCATCATCCGCATAGGGAAAATTGTTGCAGGAACATTTCGGGATTCAGTTCGGCACCCAACTCCTCCGCCTTGTCTTGCCCATGCATTGGACGAAGAAGGGTTTTGAACCTCTATCGTCTGCAATATTTCTCATTGCTTCCGCATGTCTCCAGAGGAGAAGGCAGGGCTTCATCCTAAATCCACCCTGTAGCGAACTCACCATGCAGATGAACGTCGAGTACCGCGGAAAGTCTTTGTGGCTCATAGCTCTATACTGGAAATGAGTGGTCAGATGCCGGATTCAGGTTCATATCATGAGGAATAGGTGTGGCTTTCCACCCGGCGGTCAATATAGTAGTGCCGGACAGGCTTCAGCTCGTCGTCGAGTTCATACACCAATGGGCGGCCGGTAGAAATGGACAAGGTCATCAGATGGATGGCGGAAAAACCGTCCAGTTCCATCATCAGCGTGCGTAGAACATGCTGGTGAGAGACGATGAGAAGCCGCTTTCCATCCCGGATCTCAGGCAGGATCGCTTTCTTCCAGTAAGGCACCACTCTCAGGAGTGTCTGGTTCATGCTTTCGGAAAGCGGCAATTCTTTCCTGTCGATCTCCGAATAACGTGATTGATTTCCGGGAAAACGCGAATCAGTGGGGTCGAGCGGAGGGGGACAGCCATTAAAGCTCAATTGAGTGCCGATAATCGACCAGATGCCGAATTTCCTTACTGCGCTCAATCGGCTTATTCCTTCGAGCGCGCCATAGTGACGTTCGTTCAGATGCCAATTCTGCCTTATTTCCATTTCGCCGGCCTGCATCGTCGACAATACGATACGCAGGGTTTCCTTGGCGCGTCTGAGTTCGGAAGTAAAACACAGATCAAAGCGATATCCTGCCTCCTTGAGCAGAAGGCCGGCGTGCGTCGCTTCCTGTTCGCCCCGCTGACTTAACGCTACATCATTCCAGCCGGTAAAATTCTTATCCCGGTTCGAAGTGCTTTCCCCGTGCCGTAACAGGACAAGTTGGATCATCTATTGTTTCGCCGGAGAATATCCAGTTGTAAACTGTCGAGTTTCCACGGCTGACATGCCCGAGGATTTATTTGTGGAATACATCATAGCGAGGCGTTGCGAAAAAGCCGGCTCATTCAGGTAAATATCGGCGCATTGGCCCTCCGGGAACGGGAGGTGCTCCGATGACCCCGGCATTCGTGTGTTTGGCATCAGGCGCGGCGACCGCAGTCTTCATTCCTGAGATTCTTCTCTTTTCCTTGTGATGCCTGGCGCTTCGTCTGGCTCATGCCCAGCAGGAAATAATGCGATCCATGATATGGTGGTTTGCTTCGGCACCTGCTTCGTTTGGCCGGCTGAAGTCGGGCGGCCCGGGCCAGCCGGCATCTACATATTCCCCGCCATTAAAATACCGCGGCGCAGCGTAACGAGGGATGACATGGAAGTGCACATCGGGATCAACCATCATCAGCATCAGGTAATTCAATTTGTCATAATCGAATGCTTTTGCCAAGGCAGGCTCCAGTTGTGCTGTGACTTCGTGCAATTCGGTAAAGCTTGCTTTGCCGAGCTGGGAAAACGCATGGGCCGGTTCATGCGCCGCCAGGATTACCGAGCCAAGCGTTACCTGGACAGGGCGCAGCATGACACTCCAGTATCGATATCTGTGAATGATAGTCTGAGGCGCGCCGAACTTTCGCATCGTTGCGTTAAAAATCAGCGTATCTCCATCTGATTTAACACTCATCCAGAACTCCGTGAGATTTTGCGCTCATCAATTTTTATGATCGTGGGCCTGTTTTTCCATTATTGCTTGTGCTCGGGGCCGCTTTTCCATTTTAGCTTTTTTCGTTGGGCGGATTCGATTTCCAGAATCTCCTGCTCCTTGTATCTCAGCGCCTTGTGAACATTCCGCAGGTCGCGCGCCAGCTTTCGCAATCCGTCGGGCTCCAGCGAGGCTGAGTGGTCGGTTCCCTTCCAAGTGCGATCGAGGGTGAAATGCCTCTCGACGATCTGCGCGCCCAACGTATAAGCAGCAACGTCAATACAAATTCCATTGTGATGGCCGGAAAATCCGATTCCGCCGATGCTGGACTGGTAGCTCTTGATCAGCCTCCGGATTTCCAGCAGGCAAACATCCTCCGGAGGAACAGGGTAGCCGGAGGTGCACGAGTACAGAATCAGGCTCCTGGCGCGACCTTTCTCCTCGAACAGGGCCACAATGGCATTTTCTTCCTGGTTGGTCGTCATTCCCACGGAAATATGGACTTCGCCGGCGTAATGATCGCAAACATAGTTCAAAAGATCGAAGTTTGTGTTGGTTGCGGATGGAATTTTCAGGTAGGCGGGCTCCAGTGACAAAATTTCCTTGGCTGCCGTAATATCCCAGACCGAGCAGCCATAGCCAATCCCCAGTTCATCGCAATAGCGCTTGAGTTCCCGATGCTGCTCAAGATTAAACTCCAGGACTTCCCGGTGCTCGCCGTAGGTCTTGCCGTAGGAATGCATGGGGTTGGGGTGAGGGGATTCGTATTCCTGCTGGGTGAGGAGCTCATTGACGGTCCGTTTCTGAAACTTGACGATGTCCACGTCGCAAAACTCCTTCGCCGTCCTGATGAATGTCTTGGCAATTTCAAAATCACCTTTGTGATTGCATCCCACTTCGGCGACGACAACAGGTTTTTGGTAACGTAAACTCATAATGCTGTCCATCCTCCATCAATAACAAGATTCGCCCCCGTCATGTAACTTGAGGCATCCGAGACTAGAAAAATGACTGCTCCTTGGTATTCATTTTTTTTCGACATTCGCCCCAGGATAGTCCGGGACGAGTAATTTTGAACAAATTCCTCATCATGCTGATTCCGGACACCACTGGGGGTGAGCAGGTTGACCCGGATGGATGTATTCATGTAATAGGCCGCCAGGAATTTCGTCAATCCGAGAAGGCCGGATTTGCAGGCGGAATAAACAGCGGGCTTGTAGGTCTGGCGTTCCTGGCCCGCTTTCCGGTAGATGCGCTGATCGGGTCCCACCAGTCCGTAGTTGGATCCCAGAAAAACAATGGATCCCTTTCCGGCTTTTTCCATTACTCTGCATGTCGCCTGCGAGAGCAGAAAGGCGCCGGTCAGGTTGACGTCGATGGATGACTGCCAGAGCTCCAGCGGGAATTCGGTGAATCTTGAAAAGCCGGCGGTATCGGAAGATCCTTCAAATTTCGGATCAATCGCGGCGCTATGGATGACGGCGTCGATCCGTCCGAACTGCATTTCGCATAGCTCGGCAATGGATCGGCAGGAATTCGCATCGGTTACGTCCAGGATCTGGATCAACGTTTTTGCGAGTGGATGGAGGGAGGTGATTTCACTCGACAGCGATTCGAGCTGTTTCCTGTTCACGTCCCCCAGCACAAGGTGTGCCCCGGCCGATGCGGCAGCAAGCGCAAATTCCCTGCCTAGAAGGCCAGCAGCGCCGCTGATGAGCACGACACGGCCCGTGAGGTCAAAGGGAGTGCCTTGGTAGGCTTGGCTCATATGCGTATCACCTGGCCGGTTTCGATGGATTTCTTTGCCGCCAGAGCCGTTACAAGCGTATCGATGCCATCTTGCAAAGTAACCCGCGGAGCGGATTCTCCGGAGAGATTCTCGAGAAACTCCCGCATCATCGATATGAACAACTCGTTCCGGTCCCAGGTCGGAGGCAGTTTCATCTCGTCCAGGATCTGTCCATCCTGCTTCAGGGTGGCAGCGCGAGCGTAATAATCCCAGTCGACGAGCGCTTTTTCGGCGACTATGCTCATGCGCCGGACAGGCGGCTTTCTCCAGTAATCCATCCGGAGTTGAATACCGACACCCTGCCGGGTTTCAAAAGTAATGAGCGCCGTATCCTCCGCCGTGATTTCAAGCGAAGTTCGATGGCCGCCGATCGCATAGACGCTTTCAGGTTTTCCAAAAAGCCACTGTAGATAATCCAGCTCATGGATAAGCGTCAGAATGACACCCCCGCCCTGATCGGCCAGCGCGGCGTAGCTCTGCCGATAGTCCTCCCACGGGTGCCAGCCAGGGAGGTATTCTCCCAGATCCACCTGCACCGAGTAGATCTTCCCAAGTCTATTCTGGTTGATCCATTCACCTATTTTCATCAACCCCGGATGCATGCGGAGCTGGCATCCCACCAGAACCTTTGGTCCGCCGGGTATCAGGCGGGGTTTGAGTTCGGCCAGGCACTCCTCCACGTGAGCGACAGGTTTTTCGACATAAACATGGGCGCCGGCGTCGAGGGCTTTGACGAGTGTTTCCAAATGCAGCGATGTCGGATTGGCCACCACTACGAGATCAAATTTTTGAGCAAGGGCCAGATCCAGATCATGGAAAACAGCGAGTTCTCTTGCAGCAATTTTTCCGGGAGGAGGATGATTCCGGGTTCTTACCACGCCGAGCTCACGAACCCCGAGGGCATGCAGATTATTGACATGCCGGACTCCGATTGATCCCAGGCCTACCACCAGCGCTTTCACGGGTTGCCGCCCCGCTTTGTCAGTATCCATTCCGCCAGTTGAAATGAAGATTCGTCATCGATATCGATGGCCTCCGTGCTGTCGATGGGCAGGGGTAAAACACGTGTTCCGGTAAGCGAATTGTTTTCCAGAATGGTTCGGGTACGAATCAGGTCCAGATAGCCCGTTTGCCAGAAAACCCTCGGCAGGTTCTGCCGGGGTTCATTGTATGGCTCCCGGATGCCAGGAATGGTCAATAGTGGCCGCATGAACCCATCCTCTTCCATGCGCCACATTTTGTACGGATTTTGCTCGGGCTCGACGACACCCCGAACCGAGTCGGCCTCAGGATTTCTTTTCAGCAATTCCACTGCTTCTTCAATCTTGGATACGCTTCGGCAGGGAGAAGTGGGGCGAAGCTGCAAGACAGCATCGGGGAATGGAAGAGCGTTTTGCAACAGCCAATCCAGGAAATGTTGAAAAACCGGCAAATCCCGCGTGTCATCCTGGGCCAGCTCGCGCGGTCTCAAAAAAGGGATTTCGGCACCGGCATTCTTCGCGATATCGGCAATGCGCTCGGAATCGGTGCTGACAAAAGTCCTCTGAATGGACGGGCATTCAAGCGAAACATCAATGGAATGCACAATGAGGGGTATGCCCCGCAACAGGCGAATATTTTTATGGGGAACGCCTTTCGAGCCTCCACGCGCCGGGATAAGGGAATAGATCAGCATTGCCGCGCCCAACGATACCGCATCATGCCTGAAAGAGAACGAATGGCGGGATAAGAGTGCCTTGCCCAGGTTTTTTTCCGGAGCTTACGTCGCGGAGCGTGTTCAATTTTCCGTGAAGGCGCGCCTTGCATGCACGGCGGCAAGGCCTGTCTTCTTCCCGTGCATATGATCGGCGCCGGTTTGGGTTTTCTGCCGTTCGGGCATGAGTGGAGCATAGGATGAGCGCATGCTTGAGCTAGCGTTCGACGCCGCTAGCCTGATCGGTTTCGGCAGATTCGGTTACGAAGAGATACTTCTGTACGAGCTCGTCCTGATATCTTTCTTTCAGGAACGTTTCGGCTATCGGGATATCCGGCGGAAAATCAACTTCGCACCACAAGTGGTGGGGAATGGCGCACGCATCGACCAGCTCCCTGCCTGCCAGCTCATCGATGACTGACAGATACCAGGATTTCAGTCTGGCCTGATCCCGCAATGCCTCTTCGACCGCGCTGCGGAACAGTTGAGGCCCATGCTCGCGGAATGCGAGCAGGCCGATAGATTCGCAATCGACTTGATCGTGCCTTAAATTCTTGCTGACATGCTTGACCCATCCTCGCGCATCCAACTGGACCTTCATGTCGTCCTCGTCGTAGACGGGTTTATAACTCATACTGAGAGTAATGGGCGCAGAGCAGAAGCTCAACAGCTGCCTTGGCACCTCCTCATCGAATACCGTGTCTCCATTCAAGAGCAGAAACTCACTGCTCATGACGGATCGCGCAAGCCAGCAGCTCGCCAGATTATCCGAAACTTCGAAGAAGGGATTGAAGATGGTATCGATGTGCGCGCGGTTGGCGTAGCGCCGGCGCAGCAACGCCTCAACCGAAACGGACTGAAAGCCGGTAACGATGGTGAAATGCTCGATCCCTACCGCGAGCAAGGTATCGATCTGCCATTCTATAATGGTCTTGCCTGAGATGGGTAAGAGGCATTTCGGGATATTCTCGGTTAAAGACTGCAATCGCTTGCCGCGGCCAGCGCTAAGGATGATAGCTTTGATAGCAGTTTCCTCTCGTCTCGTGCTTCATTCCGTGGGTTGCGTTCGCATTCAATCAGTGGCGCCTGTCCGACTCCACGCAAGCAGAAGTGGCGGCGTGGGGATAAAGGATTGAATGGGGTTCAAGGCAGCACAATTTGTTCAATAGCCTCTCCTGTCTCCACAAGATAACCCATCCATGGAATTTTGCCAGTAAAATAGCGGGGGGATCATAAATTCTTTTCGTGATTACATCAAGGAAAAGCTGAACAAATCCTCGCCGGGCGCATCCAGGCCCTGTTCAATTTTTCCTGACATTGCCCTCGTTTTTGGAAAATATCGTGCGCAAGATTGACGAGTGGCAGAATACCAATGGGTGGTGGAGTACTATAATGAGATCGGTCTTCACGCTTTTTGTTACGGTAAGCCGCCCGGCCGGATCGAGTGTCTCAGGCAAGGGAAAAACGCTTTTTGCGGCAGGCCTCCTGGGACAGGAGTTTTTAATTTAAGAGTCGATGCTCATTTGCAGCCAGATCCGGAAATGGCTCTGATGATGTGATTTGGGTATCTTGCAGCAACTTTTCAAGCTTCGATGGATCGAGGGCATATCATGGCAGGTGATGAACAAATTTCCGTGCGTGAAAAAGGTGAAACCGCGAAGGTGCTGACAATCGAGTCGGGCGCCGATTTATCGGCGCCGGAGCTGCGGCGCATGGCCATCGAGACGCTGGAGGATGGTGGTGTCATTTATCTGCCCAGAAGCGGATTCGAGCTATCCGAGCGGGAGCGGGAGCTGGTGTCGGACACCGCGAAGATCCTGAGCCGGGAGCCCGATGTCGAAGACGGGCGCCCGACGATCATTTTCGACCCGGCGCGGGGCCGCATCAAGAAATACCATTATGCGCAGGTGCGCGGGAAGATGATGCGGGCGCAGGTCAAAGACACAGCACGTCCTGATATCCAGGCCATGATGTCCCGCTACGGCGAATGGGCCGAGAGTGTCATCCTCCAGTTATTCCCCAGTTATCAGGATAAGCTGGATCGCAAACGAGTCACTTATCGGCCTTTTGCACGCAGCAATACCCAGTCGCTCCATATCGATTCCAGCTATGGATATCCCACGCAGGGACGCGCGATGCTGCGCATATTCTCCAATATCCATCCCGTCAGCCGGCCGCGTGTCTGGCAACTTGGCGAACCATTCGAGCCCTTCGTGCGCCGCTTTCTGCCTTCGGTGCGCCTCAGCAAGCCCAGCTGGCTTTCCTCCATTTTGGCCAGGCTGGGCATCGTGGATGGCACCAAGACCAAGTATGATCAGTACATCGCGGCGCTAAGGGCCCTCGGCATGCGCGACAAGGAGTACCAGCGCACGGCGCCGCATAAGGTTGTCGAGTTCCCGCCCGGTTCGAGCTGGATTGCCATCACCGATCTGGTGTTGCACGGCGCGATGTCAGGGCAGCACAGCCTGGATCAGACATTCTACCTGCCGGTGGAAGCCATGAACGATCCGTCGCATTCGTCGCTGCGCATTCTGGAGAGGTTGACCGGCGAGGCTCTGGTTTGACCGGGTAAAGCCGATAAACCGTATCATCCTGTCACGGCCCTGACATTCGGCACCGCTGCGGCATGCGGGCTGAATGACGGGATTCTCTCCCGCTCCCTCCCGGAAGAAGCTCCGGCAGCGAAGAGTGGCGATCAAATCTGCCATTCAACAGCTACGATGGATTATGCCGCGATACCCCTTTGCGGTGCGGTAGTAAATCCATCGCAGCGGCTTATCCTCGCGCAATACCAGATGGCTTTGCACCGGTGCGGGCCGATCGAGCATTTGCGCGATATCGTTGCCCCATCGGTCGCATTCAAGATCTATCTCCTTGTTCCCGATCAATATGATCGGCCGAGTGACGGGGGGTTCCGATGGATACCAGAATTGATACATGGCGCCGCTGTCGCCAAACATATTGCGCGAGCGAATGTCCATCACGCCATTTCGGTCATAGAAGGTCAGGCTGCTTGCAATCGGCCATTTGCTCATGCCTACTACCAGCGGTTTCTGTCCAGACTGGCGGTATACCTCCTTGACAATTTTTTTAACCTCGTCCGTTGCTTCACGCCAGAAATAGTGCTGTTTCATGAACACCGGATAGGGGATGCCGGGTATTCCCAGCACTACATAATGAAGGGCGAATGCATAGGCCAATACGCAAATGGCAATGGTCGGCTTCCATGCAGGCAGTAAACGGCTTGTTGCACTGCCGGCGCTGCCTGTTGATGATTTCATCATCCAGGCTATCGATGGCAGTACGGCAAGCCATAGCGGCGCGGTCCAATGGAAGCGCAAGGAATCGAACATGCTGAGTACAAAAAAAACCGCCAGCGGCACCCCGGTGAATATTCTTACGAACAGGCGGCGCCTGCGCGCCAACTCGCTGTCATCGTTACCGGCCTCTGACAGCAAAGCCGATGCGGCGGCGAGCAAACCCACGGGAGTCAGCAGCAACAGCAGGTTTGCGAATAGCAGGTGTGTCGAGAACTGATCGTCGCCGACCCCCTTGATCCGCGATGACTGGAACGTGATCGACGCCCACTGGTGCTCCATGTTCCAGATGATGACCGGCGAGAACAGCAACAGGGCAAGCCCCGCTGCCAGATAGGGGTGAGGCCGGCGAAGCCAGCGTCTGGCCTTCGGATCCAGTATGACGAACAAAAGCGCTGCGAGTCCCAGCAGGCCCAGTGTGTACTTGGACAGGATACCCAGGCCGAACGCGATTCCCATCCCCAGCCAGGCCGAGCTGCGATCTGCTATCAGCGCTCGTTCCATATAATAGAGAGTGGCGGCCCAGGCAGCGATCAGCGGTGCATCCGCCGTCATCAGCAGGCCGGTAGCGAAGCTGAACGGCAATATCGCCAGCAGCAGCACAGTGCGCATTCCGGTGGGTTTGTCATACAGGTTCCGCGCCAGAGCGTAAAGATATCCCATCGTCACCAGGCCGCTGAGGAACGCGCCGATGCGTACGCCGAACTCGGTATTGCCAAAGACCGCTGTACCCAGCCAGATCAGCCATGCAACCATGGGAGGATGGTCATAAAAACTCCAATCCATGTGCTGGGCGTAGTTCCAGTAATAGGCCTCGTCCGGGATCAATTGCCCTGCGCCCATATAGATCAGGCGCAGCAGCACGACAAAGGCCACGATTCCCAGCGAGGCGAGCCGCCATCGCGCCTCCGGGGCGAGCGCGTCCAGTTCGGGCCGGGAAACATAGAAGACGTATCCCAGATAGCTGATCGCCGTGGACACGGCAATGGCCGGGAGAATGGCAAGAAAGGGGGATAACTGCCAATCATAGACCAGCAAGGCTAGAATTCCACCGCGCGTCAGCAAGGCAATGGCGCCGACCATCAACAGGCGGGCGAATTGGCGTGGTCCCGATGGACCGGGGCGCTGCAGGAGCGGATATTTTGCTTTAAGCGCATGATTCAGCGTGGCGGCAGCAAAAAAGCTCGCCATATGCGCCAACGCGATTCCGGCTCCAGCGCTCATGAATAGCTGGAATAACACTGCGTCGGCAATCACACCGAACCATCCGGTCATTAAAAATCGGTTGTCCGTACCGGGCGCCGCAGAATCGCCAGCCGGCATCGCTAACCGCTGCAAGCCGCTCCGTGGATGGGAAAACGATGATTTGGAGGCAACTGGCACCGGATTGCGAAAACGGATTGGCACTTTTGCCACTTTAAGTTTTCCCTGTCCCGCCTTCGGCCATGCAGGCAGCATCCAGTGTCCCCGTGCATGCACGGCAATGGTCGACGCCAGTTCGCGGCGAAAAGCGAAAAATCCGGAAGGTGCGCCATCGGCATCGCCGATGAAGCCTGTAATCCAGGCGTTGATAGGCGCCAGCCATTGCAGATGCGCCGGTCCACCCTCGATACGGTTACCCGCGGCACTGCGGCTGCCTACGGCGACATCGTAATTGCCGTCCAGCACCGGCCCGGCAATTGCGGGCAGTTGCTCTGGCGGACAGGCCAGGCTGGCATCCATTACCACGATGACATTGCTTCGGGCCACTGCCGCGCCAGCCAGAATCGAATCTGCCAGGTCGGGCATGGACGTGGATTCGACGAGCTGGACATTCTCCTGCCCTCGCCATCTGCCCATATTTTCAGAGGCGTCATCCAGGGGGCAGCCGACAAGAATCACTTCAAAGGTACCTTGCGGTACATCCGGTAAATCCAGTGTGCTCAGGGAAGTCAGTAATGAATCGATGCGGGCGGCATCATCGAGCGCAGGAATGACTACAGAAAATTTTATCAAAGATGATTCCTGAAAGTTTTTTGCTTGGATGTGTTCGGACCTGGTTAAAATCTGGTCAAAAGTTCACATAAACTTGATTAAAAGCTAACGTAAAAATCAAGTCATCCGATTATCATGAATTCCAAACCACGAGTTCAGTATTTTGCTCCTGAACGAGGATGAACCATCAGTCCGAAGTGGGTGCCGGTACGGGTGATTCAGCAGCGGCAATGCTGGCTTGGGGTTCACCTTGACGTCGTCGCTCTCTGGTCAAAGAGCATATTGTCGGCTATTCTGGCGCTGCGCGGTGGAAATCTCCAAAAGAGATAATGAACAAATTGCATAGCTTTTCGTTGTCACCTGTCTGCTGACGGCTGCCGCAGTATCCGTATATATCCATATATGACAGACAGGACATTTGTGCCGTGGATTTTGGAGGATCATGAAGAAGATCGTATTCGATTGGGGTATTGACAGGATTACACGCGAATTGAGTGGAGCGATGTGGACATTTTCCCGCCTGCGTGATGACAGCTCGGCAGCGACATTCGTCCACCGATGCTTCCAGCATGAGATCTGGGACGAGGTCAGGCTTCGGGAACGCATCATAATATGTCTGGCGCTGCCGCTTGCGCCACTGGTAACCGTGGCGCTGACAGCAGTGTTCACCGCGGTCAATGGCCCGGCGATAAAGAAGCGGACCGGGAAGGGGATTATCAGGCAAGCCCGGGAGCAGATCGAGGTCGCGCTTCGGTGCGCGATCCTGCCTCCCTGGTATTATATTTTCGAACTTCACGACGATGACAAGCGGCTACATGCTTCGGAATACATGAACCGCTTCGAAATGAAATGCGGGCTCTATCGTTATCTGCGCGATTATAACGGTGGACTTCCCATCCCTGCCGAGCGTACCACCGCCTGCATCAAGGACAAGGCATGCTTCATGTCCCGCTGCCGCAAATTTGGCATTGCGACCGCGCCCATCCTTCTGCGTGCCGCGAATGGAGAGATCATCCCGGCAGACTGGAGCGGGCCCGGTTTGCCGGAAGTCGATCTTTTCGTGAAGCCACTGAATGGCCAGGGCGGCAGAAATATCACCCGCTGGGACTATCTGGGTTCGGGACAATATCGTCGCAACGATGGAAAACTCGCTACCCCGGAAGAGGTGCTGGAAGACTTGCGCCAGGCGTCGGAGCGCAGAGTTTTCCTGGTGCAGCCGCGACTTGTGAATCACAGGGAGATCGCTGATCTTGGCAATGGCACTCTGGCAACGGTCCGGGTGATGAGCTGCCGGAATGAGCAAGGGAATTTCGAAATCACCAATGCGGTTTTTCGCATGGCGCGAAGCAGCGCCGTCGTTGTCGATAACTACCATGCGGGGGGGATCGCAGCCAATGTCGACATTCATACCGGCGAACTGGGAAGGGCAGCCCGCGGAGCCTGGGGATCTACGGTGGACGGGTGGTACGAGCAGCACCCCGAAACGGGCGTGCAGATAGTGCATCGCAGACTCCCACGCTGGCAGGAGCTGCTAGACCTCGTATGTTATGCCCATGGCAGCGCCTTTTCCGATCAGGTGGTGATCGGCTGGGATGTCGCATTGCTCGATAACGGACCATGCCTGATCGAAATCAATAAGGCGCCGGACCTGGACATCATCCAGCGCATTGGCAGCGGTCCGGTGGGGAATGAGCGGCTCGGGAAACTTCTGGCGTTCAACCTGAAACGAACCATCGAGGCCAAGCATCGCTCTCCGGCATGGATGATATGATCGCTATCGGGTAATCATCAGGCAGCGCCAACATTCCCTCGTGTCACGGGAGTTACGGGTGTTACGGGGAGTTACGGAATGCCAGCTCGATGTCGGGCCTGATATCCTGAAATTGACAGGCGATCCGGGATTGCTTCGGGATTTTCGGATACGAGGAGGTGTCGGTGGAGGTTGTCAGGCCAGCGGAATCAGATCGGGCACGACATCCACATCTTCCGGGAAAGGATTGCTATCGCCGTGGCGCACGCGGCCCACGAACGCCACTTTGTTAAGCCGTGCGCTGTGCAGGTCGATAAGTGCATCGCCTATCATCAGCACCTGATCTGGCGGGAGTCCATGGGTGGCCAAAATATCTGCGATGAGAGTATGCTTTGGCGTCGGTGATCCGCGTACCGCAGTGAAGTAGGCCGCAAGCCCCCGGCGCTGGACGATCATGTTCAGTTCCGGTTCCGGCGTACCGGAAGCGACAAATAGGGGAATTCTCGAGAATTCCTTCCGGATCAATTCGGCAGCACCCGGCACAGCCTCGCTGGCAATGACCGCTTCCATCACCAGTTCCGAGAAACGCCGGTCCAGCTCCCGTTCTTCTTCGCGGGTCAGCGGCGGCTTCATCAGGATGTGTTTCTGGAAGTAATGAAATTTATCGTAGCGGGACATGCCTCCGTGCAGCCGGTGATAGCGGGCCACCTCAGCCATGACTGCTTCCCCATAGGCCTGATAGAGATTGGCAAAGGCCTGGGTTTTGATATCCCCTGATTCCACCACCACGCCATCGAAATCGAAAATGATGGCTTGCCACTTCCGCGTCTTCATGCCTTGTTGTCCGATGCCAGGGGAGCAGTTTCATCATCCTTGCTGGAGTGATGTATCTTTTGATGAATATCGCGCAAGCAGTCCAGCAGTCCCTGCCCCAGATCCACATGCTCGTTCAGTACCAGTTTGTGGCCGATACGCGGTTGAAACGCATAAGGGGTTATTTCGTAGTGATGCACCGCATTGGCTTCGTCGAAATGGAGATCGACATGCCAGGGCATTATCTCGGAGATCATGGTCATTACTTCCCTGATACGCAGTCTTTCCTGGCCGGTCAAAATAAGATGGCGATTTGCGAACTCGGGTGCCAGTATTTGTACGCTCATGCGTGCCGCATCTTCTACATGGATATACTCTCTGATTGCCTCGCCGGTTCCATGATAAGTTATCGAATGGCGCTCCACCGCTTCATGCAGCATCCGGTAGATGCCATTGCGCGCATCTGCGCGCCGGCCATAAAGCGAGCCGTAGCGCAGGATGCTGTAATCGAGCCCATAGCGTTCATGATAAGTTTCTATAAAGCGCTCCGCTGCCTGTTTGCTTGCGCGATAAAAGGAGCCCGATTCAGAATAGACGTAAATCGTGCTGGCGAAGACGAAGCGCCGAACCCCTGCTATACGGGCAGCCTCCAGCGCATGCATGTTGCCCAGTACGTTGACGGTGGCTGTCGCCAGCGGTTTGTCATGGGCTTCGTCGATATCGGCGATGGCGGCGAAATTGTAGACCGCGTTGGTGCCTTTCGCCGCTTCGATCACCTGGGAAAGATCCATGATGTCGCCAATGATCATTTCCTGGTCGTCGCGCCTGTAGGGAGAGGCAATGCGATCGAACAGGCGTACCCGATAGCCGGCGATGGACAGGGCGTCGGCCACATGACTGCCAAGAAAGCCGCTCGCCCCAAACACTATCGCAGTCTCATTAAGCATGGTTTTTAGCCTAAATCCAGTAGCGAACTCACCATATAGGTGAATGCCAAGTATCGTGGGAAGTCTTTGTGGATCATAGCTCTAAACTGGAAATGAGCAGTCAACCGCCGGATTTGGATTTAATCTTCCTTGATCAAACCCGCGCTAACCAGTCCTCGCCGCAGGTTTTCCGCAGCTTCGATTTCCATGCGTTGGCGGGATTCCCTGGCAAGAGAGCCGACATGCGAGGTGAGGATGGCTTTGTCGCATTGGAGCAGCGGACCGTGGTAAGGTTCCTGTTCGAATACGTCCAGCGCGGCAGCTCCCAGGCGCCCAGTGTTCAATGCTTCGGCCAAAGCAGCTTCGTCGATGAGTCCTCCTCGGGCCGTATTGACTACGACCGCGCCAGGCTTCATCCGCGAGAAAGCTTCCGCGTTCAGCAAATGATGTGTCTGCGCATCATAGGTGAGATGAAGGCTGACAACACTGGCCTCTGCCAGAAGCACCGGCAAAGTGGTCAACTTTACGCCAGGCAATGATTGCTCAACATAGGAATCGTGTGCGACGACCTGCGCGCCGAAAGCCTGGCACAACGCCGCGACCCTCTTGCCGACCCGCCCCAGGCCGACTATGCCCACGGTCTGTGCTGCAAGCAGTCCTCCCTGAATGCGCGGCCATTCGCCAGCCCGCAGCAGGCGATCGATCTCGCAGATGCGCCTTAGTGCTGCCAGTATCATGCACATGGCCAGTTCCGCAACCGCCTGCGCGGGCGCTTCCGGCGTATTGAAGACGCTGATTCCATAGCGCTTCGCCGCTGCGAGATCCACACTGTCAAGGCCGCTTCCGCAACGAGACACGACTTTCAAACCTCTGGCGCCTGCGAATACCCGCTCCGTCAAAGGCTCGATGCCTGCAATCATTCCGACGGTATCGCTGCCCAGCAGCGCGATTGTCTCGTCTTCCGTCAGCTTGCGTCCATGGCTGTTTTTGACGATATGCATTCCTTCACTCAATAAATGCTTGAGAGGAGGGTTGCCGTCGATGTCGAACGATGAAGTGGAGATGGCGAGGTTGCTCATAGTGATGCCCTTATATGTTGCATATGGCTGCGGCACAGGGTGTCGAGTATGCGTATGTCCAGACCGTAGCCCAGGAATGTAAAGCCCGCATCGATGCTTTGCCGAAGCCGATCCATGTCCGGCTCGACTACATGGATGCCGCCGGCTTTTTGCAGGCGCCGCCCGGCTTCCCGCACATGTTCTATGGCGGATTGAACCTCGGGATAATCGAGTTCGCCCGGCCGCCCCATGGAGCCCGATAGATCGTAAGGTCCGATAATATATGCATCGATGCCGGGGACCGAAAGAATGGAATCGATTGCGTTTACCGCGTCGATATGTTCGATCATTGCTATGATTACCGCATTGTCATCCATCCAGTGGCGGTATTGCTGAAATCGGGCGCCATAGCCTTGCGCGCGAGCCAAGCCCACGCCGCGCCGGCCTCGAGGCGGATAATATACAGCCTGCACCGCCGCTTCAGCGTCGGAAGCCTTGTTGACCATGGGAACCATTACGCCTGTGGCGCCGGCATCCATGACACGTTTGATCTGATCGGGATGATTCGAGGTGAGCCGTACGATAGCCGGGCATCGCAGACTGTCGAGCACCTGGATCAGCATCTGAACCTCGCTCAGTTCCAGAACGCTGTGCTCGGTATCCAGCACCAGCCAGTCGAAACCCGCGGAAGCCATGATTTCTGCGATTGCCGGGTGTCCCAGCGTGATCCATGATCCGATGGTCAGTTCATTTGCCGCCAGTCTTGATTTCAATTCCATGGATATCCGAGATGCCAGCAGGAAAGCGTCATTGCCCGGTCGGAGGGCATCGTTCAGTAAGAAGCCAGCAAGGGATCGGCCATCATCAGCCTGGCTACCTTTTCCAGGTCGGCCTGGGTATCCACCGCTTGAGTACTGAACTGCGTCTCCACCATTTTTATCCGGTATCCATGTTCCAGCAGCCGTAGCATGTCTACCGACTCCAGTTGTTCCAGCGGAGTGGATGGCAATCGCGCAAAATCAGCCAGCGTTTCCCGTCTGAATGGAATGATGCAAACCTGCTTATGGGCTGCGGGGTGGAAAAACTCCTGAGCATTCGATGGGGGGGCGGTCGGGATCGGTTGCCTCGACATGTAGATCGCATCCCCCTTCCGGTTCATCACGACCTTGATCGTGTTTGGATCAAGGAACTCAGCCTTGCACTCGATGGTTTTTACCAGGTTGACGCACCCCAGTTGCGGATCGGACTGAAAAGGGGCTACTGCGGCATCGATCATTTCCGGATGTGTCATCGGCTCATCACCCTGCACCATCACGATGAGGTCGGCGTCGGTTCCGGCTACCGCTTCCGCTACCCGATCACTTGCTCTTTCATGGGTGTCGGCCGTCATGATTACCGGCGCACCAAACCCCTGCGCCGCGTTCTGGATTTCCTCATCGCATGTCGCAATATACGTCGCATGGAGAACTTTGCTCATGGCAACCCGTTTGTAGACATGCTCCAGCATGGTTCGGCCCAGCAGCATGGCGAGCGGTTTTCCGGGAAAGCGTGTCGAGCCCATGCGTGCCGGTATCACAGCAATTGTTTTCATTTGGGAATCATATCCAGCGTATCGTCGTTACCGAATTCATGCGGCAGCAATCATTGGCTGCGCTCTGCATTACGCGGCGCCCGTTGCAGGCCGCAGGCCGACATATTACCACTATACCGCTGTGCTGGGAGCAGGCGAGGCGTGCCTTATGACCATTCCGATGAATCATCCCCGGTTTTTCAGCAACGCGCTCAACGAGGATTTGTTCAGCGCTTCCCTAGTAAGCCGGGGTGCTACGATGTACAATCACACGCTTTTTCTGTCATAAATGGCAGCCTGATATTGACAGAATGATGGATATGCTGACTTCAGGCAATGATCAAAGGCCAAGAGCCCAGGTATGAAAGCGCTTTTCTTCCTTCGTCATTACAACGACATAGATCATATCACCCCTGTCATATACAAATGGGTCGGTGCAGGACATACCTGTGACGTCGTGCTGATCGGCAATTCGCGGTTTCGTGGGGACTATCGCATCCAGTTTTTGAAGAAACTGAAGGGGGTACGCCTGGATTACATCGGAGACGTGCTGCCGCCATTCGAGTTCTTCATGTGGTTTTTTCAAACGCTGATATTGATCCGGAGTTTGCGCCGTCCTTTCATCGGTCCCGTCATGGTGTACCTGGCGGGAATTTTTGATGCCAAGCGGCGCGAGCCGGTCTGGCAGAGTACGGCCCGGCGCTTGCTGACAAGAAGTTTTGGCCGCCATGACGAGGGCGTGGTCGTGTTCGACTGGATAGAAAGGAATTCGTCCATTTGCGTCGAATGGGTTTCGATCGTGCTGGCCAATGCACGGGAGATGGGTCTTGGCACGATATCGCTGCCTCATGGAGATAGTCCGCACGCGAGCCAGTTGATCCGGCGCAGGGAACTGCGGCTGGAACCCGACACGACGTTTGCGAACGCGGGCATTTTTGAGAAAGTGGTGGTGCCGAACGAGTTATGCTCCGTGCGGTTTCGTCCTTTCATGGACAATACCAAGCTGATGGTTCTGGGTTCGCCGCGATACTGTGACGAGTGGCTGGAAAAGCTGGCCACGTTCATGCCTCCGTCTCCCCTGGTTCGTTCCGACAGCCAGCTCAAGGTCGTGATGTTTTTGCGGAAGAGCAATTTTTCCACGTTCTGGGAAGAAGTGGGGGAAGTCGTGCGTGTTATCGCCAGCTTTCCTGGAGTGGAGCTCGTGATCAAGCCTCATACTCGTGGAGGCTGGCAACAATCCCTCACAAAGGATATCTCGCTTCGGCGCATGCCTAACGTGAGCGTGGCTGGGAACGTTCATTCGATTTATCTCATGAACTGGGCGGATGTCATAATCGATCTCGCGACTTCGGTCGTATTCGAGGCCGTCAAGGGCGGGAAGCCCGTCATGGCGGGGGATTATCTGCATGCAGGCCGTTCTGCCCTGGCTGAGTTTATGCCGGAGACAGAATTGCGTTGCCGGGATGATGTGTATAAGCATATACAGGGATTTCTGGATCATGGCTGCAATTCTTTTTATATAGAAGAGCACCGCCAGCGTTTCATCAGGGAAATGATCGATGTCGGAGGCAAGGATGTCTTGTCCCGATACGTTGCATTGCTCGAGGAACAGGTGCGACCCAAGTCCGGCGAGGTATCGGTCGATGAGCGGGATATCGTATCGGCTCCCGCATCGGCCTGATGAACCAGGCCGAAGGTTAGCATAGGGGCGTACTGGAGCCTCATGTCGGCCATACCCATTATTGATGCAGTCATTCCCGTATTCAATGCCCCTGCGTTAACCCGCCGGTGCGTTGATTCCGTTGTTGCGCACCTCGGCCGCTCCATAAGATATATCCATATCCAGGATGATGCGTCCGAGGCCGAAACCCGCGAAATGCTCGACCAGCTACCGTATGAGAGCGTGCGTATCTTTCACGCGCCGAAAAATCAGGGATTCGGAAAATCGGTAAATGACGCTGTAGCGCGCTCGGATGCGGCCTATGTCCTGATCCTCAATTCGGATATCGTGGCCAGCGAGGATTTCCTGCCGGCGCTGTGTGCCGTATTCTCGGCCGATCCGCAACTTGCTGTCATTATTCCCGCGGGTAACGAATATACCAAATACGAATGGGAAAAATATCGGCGCCTGCCGGGAGGCTACGTGCAAACCCACCGGCTTCGCGGTTATGCGTTCCTTATCAGGAGAAATGTCTTCAGCGAAATCGGGGGTTTCGACTCTCTGTTCGGACGGGGCTATTACGAGGATGTGGATCTCGGCCGCAGGCTCGCCTTGCAAGGCTGGCGGCTCGGCGTATATCCTGAGGCCCGCATAGAACATAAGGGAGGAGGTTCATTTGGCCGCGGTCGCTCATTCAAGGAGCTGGCACGCCATAACCGGAACCTGTATCTTTCCCGTTATCCAGATGCTGGTCGCCACATACTATTGATCTCGGGTACCTGTTCGCTTACGCAGCTTCCCCCCGAGTTATTGCATGCTGTCGATAATGTGTTCCAGCACGGGGGATATATGGATTGGCTTGCACCGCGGCGCTCATGGCCGCTTCTCTGTCTGCAGATGCGCGCTGGCTCCTTGCCTCTTGTTGACCTCGCAAGATTGTTCATATACAACCGGTATTCCCATAGATGCTTCAGGGAAATCTGGATCTTGCCGGATGCGCCGCGCTTGCTCACCGCCTTGTTTGCATTCTGCGCGCGCGCAAGGGGCGTGAAGATAGTGTCTTGGAAATGGAGTTAAGGAAGCGCTGAATAAATCTCCGCTGGCGCGGCGGTGGGTTTGCGGGATGGGATGCGCGAAAGGCGACGACGCGAATGGTTGACCCCCTTCGCTAGGAGCCTGACAAGGCAGAACGCTCGCAAAGCCCCGCCCCATAAGGGTTGCGGTAAAATCGGGCGCTCACTGCGTTGCGCTCCTTGGCATCGTAGTCCCGGCTACGACCTGCGTCGCGCATCTTATGATCATCCCGATTTTACCAGCAACGCGCTCAGCGAGGATTTATTCAGCGCTTCCTTAAGAGGTACGAAACGAAACTGGATGCGAGGTATGGAATGGATAGTGCAATCCGCGGTATTCGTCTGGAGACGCGATGCGATTAACCATACTGGGATGTACCGGCGGGATTGCGGCTGATCTAAGGACCACCTGCCTGATGCTCGATCATGACATACTTGTGGATGCCGGCACCGGTGTGGGCGACCTGACGATGGAACAGATGCTGCGCATCGACGCCGTGTTTCTCACTCATTCCCATCTCGACCATACCGCGCTTCTGCCCATGCTTGCGGATATGGTGGGACCGCGCCGCGACAAGCCTCTTACTGTTTATGCCTTGCCCGAAACCTGCGCTATTCTGAAACGGGACATGTTCAATTTCAGGCTCTGGCCGGATTACACTTCCTTGCCTACGCTCGCCAATCCTTACCTGGTCTTTCGAACAATCGCCGTCGGCTGCACCGTGGACATATCGGGAAGAAGAATTACGCCGCTGCCGGTTCGACATGCCGTGCCAGGCGTGGCCTATCAGTTCGAAGGTCCGAAGGCGAGTTTCGTCTTCAGCGGGGATACAACGTATCACCCCCCATTCTGGCATGCCTTGAGCGCCATTACCAATCTGCGCTACCTGATGATCGAGGCGACATTTCTTGACTGCAATACCGCTGCAGCCAGAGCTGCCGGCCATATGCGCCCAAAGCTGCTGGCGCTCGGATTAAAGCATCTGAACAAATCAGTCCACTTTTTAATCACCCATATGGAACCCGGCAATGAAGATGCCACGATGGCGGAAATCCGGAAGGCGGCTGAAGGTTTCCAGATGGAGAGAGCGGTACGCGGGCAGGTATTCGAATTCTAGGGAAGCGCTGAATAAAGCCCCGCCCCATAAGGGTTACGGTAAAATCGGGCGCTCCCGGCCACGACCTTCGTCGCGCGCCTTATGATCATCCCGATTTTACCGACAACGCGCTCAGCGAGGATTTGTTGCGCTTCCCTGGCAGGCTGCCGGCAATTCGGTTCACTGGCTCACTACAGCCATTTTTTCCAGCGAAACAATGCCAGCATTCCGATGCTGATAGTCAGCATCACGCCCAGCACCGCGAAAAATCCCCAATGCCAGTCAAGCCCGGGCAGGTATCTGAAATTCATGCCATAAAGGCTCGCTATCAGGCCCAAAGGCATGAATATGGTTGTGATGACGGTCAGTACTTTCATTACTGTGCTGATACGATAACTGACGCTCGACATATATATATCAAGCATCCCCGCCGTCAGGTCACGCAGCGACTCGACCGAGTCGATGATATGGATGGTATGGTCATACACATCCCTCATATAAAGCAGGGTATTGCTGGCGATGAGCGGAGAATCCCCCCTTTGCAGCGAATTGATGACTTCTCGTAGCGGCCAGAGTGATTTTCTCAGGAATACGCCTTCGCGCTTGAGGCGATAAATCGAATGCAGGGTGAAAGGTTGAGGACGCTCGATCAATTCCGCTTCCAGTGCTTCGGTTTTTTCATCAATCCGCTCCAGGATGACGAAGTAGCTGTCGACAATCGCATCGATCAAACTGTATATCAGGAAGTCCGCTCCCAGTTTCCTTATTTGCCCCTTGCCCAGATGCAGGCGCTCTCGAACCGAGTCGAATTGAGCGTCATCCCCTTCCAGAAAGGTGAGGACAAAATTTTTTCCCAGCACCAGGCTGACTTGATCCGAATCCAGCGTTTCTTCGGCTACCGTATTTTTATAAGCAAAGGTCTTCAGCACGAGGTAGAGATAATTCCCGTAATCCTCAAGCTTTGGCCGCTGGTTCGTATTGAGTATGTCCTCCAGAACGAGGGGGTGAAGGTTGAAGAGCGCTCCCATTTGCTCAAGTATGGTGATGTCGTGCAAGCCATGCAGGTTGACCCAGATGGTTCCCCGCGCTGAGCAGATCTTGTGCGCCAGTTCGGAGGCGGGAACCACCGATTCCCGGATATCGCTTTCGTCATATTCCGTCAGCGTGATGAGGGGTGCGGTCGCCCTGGTCTTGCCGAGATGCACCAGAGTGCCGGGTGGCAATCCCGATTTTCTCGATCTCTTCCGGGAGTGGGCTGCCATCGCCTTACTGGATCCACGTTTCCTTCATGCTTCTGGCTATCCCGTTCGCCGGATTGCCGTATACAGGGGTATCCCCGATACTGAGATCGAATCCAAGGCACGCCCATTGCTCTATTTCTGCCGACAGCGCGGTTTGTGTCAACGGGTTACGTTCCAGCCATCCGCTGTCGATGGCTAGTCCGATCTCCCTATCGTCGAGCCGAATTCCAATGTCGGGTAACGGAACATCGCTGCGGCTGCGATAGAACAGCGTGGCGAAACGCAGCGCCAGCAGCAGGGGAATATCATGTGCCTCGACCATGAACTCGTGCGCTTTGCTGCAGGTTCCTCTGTGGGCACGCGCGAGCATGCTCATGCGCTGTTGTTCCATCGTGGAAAACCCTGGCATATCTGCGTTACCAAGAATGTATGCGGAGTGTTTATGATAGCCGGAATGGGCCACTGAAATGCCTACTTCGTGGAGGCGTGCCACCCATGAGAGGATTTGAAGCATTTCTTCGGTTTCGTCCGGATTCACTGTAAGCAACTGCTTTCCCAGCGATAGCGCCAATGCTTCCACGCGCCCGGCCTGGGCAGCATCCACTCGATAACGCTGCATGAACTGCTTTACTGTGACCTCTCTCATATCCTGCTTATGGAAACGCCCGAGCAAATCGTACAGCACGCCTTGCCGCAGGGCTCCCATGGCTTGCGACATCCTAGGGATACCCAGTTCGGAAAAGGCGGCCGACATGATGGCGAAGCCTCCCACGATTACAGGTGCGCGGTCAGGGCGCAGTCCGGGGATCTCCAGTTTTTTTATCTCTCCTGCCCGGAGCAGGTGTTCGCGAAAATTTTCCAGGCCATCCCTAGTGATGTCTCCATTAATCGAGGCAAGGTCGAAATTGTTCAGTTTGATTATTTCGCCCAGTGCCCGGGCAGTGCCGGATGAGCCGAATGCCTCTTCCCATTGATCCCGGGAAAACTCAGTGGCAATGGTTTGTATTTCACTGCCCGCCGCGAGCTCAGCCCGCTTCATCGCACCGCGCGTAATTTTACCTTCGGGAAAAAATCGCAGACTGTAACTGACGCACCCCATATAAAGGCTTTCCATCTTCACCGGCTTCAAACGACTGCCAATGATGAATTCGGTGGAGCCGCCACCGATATCCATCACCAGCCGATGACTTCCAGAATTAGGCAGGCCATGAGCCACGCCCAGGTAGATAAGCCGCGCCTCTTCGCGTCCGGCGATGATTTCGATGGGAAACCCTATGGCGGCTTCGGCTTTTTTGAGAAAAGTCGTGGCGTTGCGGGCCACGCGCAGTGAATTTGTTCCCACTGCGCGAACTGCGTGAGGCGAAAAGCCCCGCAAACGCTCGCCAAAGCGTTTTAAACAGTCCAGCGCGCGTGCCTGGGAATCCTCGTCCAGCCGCTTGTCCGCGCCAAGACCGGCAGCGAGCCGAACCATTTCACGCAAGCTGTCCAGCGGGTAAAGCTGCTTGCCTTCCACCCTTGCCACCTGCAAACGAAAGCTGTTCGAACCGAGATCTACTGCAGCAAGGGTGGAATATTCAAGCATGATCTTTCTGGCCGACTTTGGAGGTCGTCGCGGCGCTTACCCCCTTACTTCGCGCTCGATCTCTTCAACAGTGACGTGGCGCACATCCCTGCCCTTCACCATGTAGACCACATACTCCGCCATATTTTTTGCATGATCTCCTATACGCTCTATCGCTTTCGCAATAAAGAGTATTTCCAGTGCCGTGGAAATTTTTCGCGGATCTTCCATCATAAAGGTGATGAGCTGCCGCATGATGGAACGGAATTCTTCGTCCACCTGCTCGTCCTGGCGCACGACTTGCGCCGCAGATTCCAGATCCAGCCGCGCGAAGGCATCCAGCGATTTATGCAACATCTCCAGAGCGACATTGGCAACATGCCTGATTTCGACGAAGCGGGGCATATGCATACGATCCGTCGCATAGATCAGCTTTGCCATGCGGGCTATCTTTTCCGCCTCATCGCCAATGCGCTCCAGATCGGTAATCGTTTTAATGACTGTCATGATCATCCGCAAATCACTCGCTGCGGGCTGGCGGCGCGCAATGATCTGACTGCAGATTTCGTCGATGGACACTTCCATCGCATTGACGCGATGATCATCGGTAATGATGCTCTCGATCAGGTTTTCGTTACCGGAAGTAAGCGCTTCAATTGCTTTTTCGATCTGCTCTTCCACAAACCCGCCCATATGCAGCACGCGTGTACGCACAGCCTCGAGATCGGCGTCAAACTGTTTGGATATGTGCTCGCTGCTTATCATCGCGCATCTGCCAATAATGGGTCAAAATAAAAGATAATACATTGCCAGCATGACAATGATGTTGCACTTCCCATCAATTCAGCGGGAAATCGTCTCGACACCTTTATCGGTGCCGAGCAGCAGCACGTCGGCACCACGCTTCGCGAATAACCCGTTCGTCACGATTCCGGTGATTTCGTCGAGGCTTGCTTCCAGTTCTGCCGGATGATGAATCTGCAGCCCGCGCACATCCAGGATGATATTGCCGTTATCCGTGATGAAGCCCTCGCGGAGCGCAGGCTGGCCGCCCAGCCGCATGATCTGGCGTGCAACATGGCTGCGCGCCATCGGAATGACTTCTACCGGCAGGGGAAACTTTCCTAGAATCTGCACAATCTTGTTCTGGTCGGCAACACAAACAAATGTTTCTGCCACCGCCGCAACAATTTTTTCCCGGGTCAGCGCGCCGCCTCCCCCTTTAATCATCTGTAAGTCCCGGTTGATTTCATCCGCGCCGTCGATGTATACGGTAAGCGAGTCTATGTCATTCAGGTCGAATACCCTTATCCCGTGAGCCGCGAGCCGGCTGCTGGTTGCCTCTGAACTTGCTACCGCGCCTTCGATTTTATGCTTGATCCTGGCTAGCGCATCTATGAAATAGTTGGCGGTTGAGCCAGTTCCGACACCGACGATGCAATTCTCGGGAACATACTGAATAGCCGCCTCGGCGGCGGCGCGTTTTTGTTCGTCTTGCGTCATGTCGATAATTATGGGTGGAAAGTAGTGAGAATAATCCTATCCATCGATTTTAACAACGAAGTCGGGTATTTAGACCTCGCTCTGCCATGTTAAAATCACGTTCCGTTTCTACCAATCCGGTCGGTGCATGAAAAATAATTATCTTGAACGAATACTCACTGCCCAGGTTTATGACGTGGCAAAGGAGAGTCCACTCGAGCTCGCTGCAAACCTGTCCGCACGGATAGGCAACCAGCTGTACCTGAAGCGTGAAGACGTGCAGGAAGTATTCTCATTCAAGGTGCGGGGCGCTTATAACAAGATGGTCAAGCTGGATTCCGCGGTTCTCGAGCGGGGTGTGATAACCGCTTCCGCAGGCAACCATGCGCAAGGGGTTGCTCTTGCTGCGCAGAAGCTGGGCTGCCGGGCAACCATCGTCATGCCTGTTACCACCCCGCAAATCAAAATGCGGGCGGTCGAAGCACGCGGCGCAACAGTGGTAATACACGGGGACACTTATGATGACGCCTATGCCTTTGCGTTGAAACTGGCGTCGGAAGAGCGCGCAACATTCATTCATCCGTATGATGATCCCGACGTGATCGCGGGTCAGGGGACGATTGGAATGGAGATCTTGCGGCAGCATCCTGGCCCCATTCATGCAATATTTGCGCCCGTAGGGGGTGGGGGGCTCATTTCCGGCATTGCGGCCTACGTAAAAAGGCTTTATCCGGATATCAAGATGATCGGGGTCGAGCCCGTTGATGCGAACTCGATGTTTCAATCATTGCAGAAAGGCCGGCTGGTCAGGCTTCCTCAGGTCGGGTTGTTCGCCGATGGCGTTGCTGTCAAACAGGTGGGCGCAGAACCGCTGCGTTTGTGCCGTGAACTGGTCGATGAGATCATACTGGTCGATACAGACACGATCTGCGCGGCGATAAAAGACGTATTCGAGGATACACGCGCCATCCTGGAACCATCTGGCGCCCTGTCTGTGGCCGGTGCGAAAATCTATGCCAGGCGAGAGAATATACGCGGCAAAAACTTTGTTGCTGTTGCTTCAGGCGCCAATATGAATTTTGACCGGCTGCGCCACGTATCCGAAAGAGCAGAACTGGGCGAGCAGCGGGAAGCGGTGATGGCGGTAACCATTCCCGAAGAGCCAGGCAGCTTCAAGAAATTTTGTTCGATGCTCGGAACAAAAAGCATCACGGAATTCAATTATCGTTATGCCGATCCGAAAGAAGCGCATGTATTTGTGGCCGTATCCGTCCGCGATCGGGACGAAGCGACCGCGCTGATTCATAGCCTGCAGCAAAGCGGTCTGCAGACGGTGGATCTGAGCGACAACGAAATGGCAAAACTTCATATACGCCACCTCGTCGGTGGGCGCGCGCGCGAGGTCAAGAACGAGCTCCTTTATCGCTTCGAATTCCCGGACCGGCCGGGGGCGCTGATGAAATTCCTCAACAGCATGAGCCATCACTGGAATATCAGTTTGTTCCACTACCGGAATCACGGCGCCGATTACGGCCGGGTATTGGTCGGCATGGAAGTTCCTCCGGAAGAGAAGGCCGAGTTCGATGAATTTCTCCACAAGCTCGATAACCATTACTGGGATGAGACCAAGAATCCCGCTTATAAATTATTCCTGGGATGAAATTGGATTAGTGGTTTCTTGCCATCCAAGAATGATAGATTCAAATGAAAGGTTGCCAATGGAACGTATCTGCAGGCGGGCAAAAGCGATCATATCTAACGCCGGAACGGTCATTCTGATGGCGGTGCTGAATCCGGACGACGTATATGCCAGTAATCTAAGGAATCTATGGAAAGAAAGCGGAATGGAGGTTGGCGGCTGGATCAATGGAGGAATTACCTATAACGCCAACAATCCGGCCGATGGCTTTAACGGGACTGTCACCTTTGCCGACCGCGCCAACAGATTTCAGTTGAATCAATTCAATGTGTTTATCCAGCGTGCGGTGCCTTCCGAAGGATCCGAGTGGGATATCGGCGGGAGGTTCGATTTTCTGTTCGGGACTGATGCGATTTATGCCCAGGCATTTGGTATTTCCGCATTTGACGAAAATACCGGACAGCCTTCCCAAAGGGGCAACTGGGATCTTAACCTGTGCTGTAAGTCGACCAGGACCTATGGCATCGCGCTTCCACAGGCTTATCTTGAAGCCTATGTGCCTGTTGGCAACGGACTCAACGTCAAGGTTGGCCATTTTTATACCCCCCTGGGCTATGAGACGGTTCCCGCGCCCGATAACTTCTTTTATACACGCGCCTATATCCTGAATAGCGGCGAGCCGTTTACTCATACCGGTTTGCTCGGAAACTATACTGTCAACTCGAATTGGTCCGTTTTGGCCGGCGCCACCACCGGGAGCGCAACTGGTGGGTGGGATGGCGGTTTCGACAAGCAACTGAGGAATTGGGGAGGATTGGCCAGCATCATTTGGACCAGCGACGATAAAAGAACCTCGTTGAACATAGGGGGTACTTACGGAGAAACCGCGACCAATGAGCCGTGGATCATGTACAGCACCGTGCTGCAGCATAGGATTACCCCGAAAACCCATTTCGTCCTGCACCATACTCATGGCTGGGCCAGCAAGATTTTTCTCGAGGACGGAATCAGGAATGCGGAATGGTATAGCATCAATTCGCATTTGACCTATGATCTCTTGAAGGATTTGTCCATCGGCATTCGTCTCGAGCGCTTTCATGACCGGAATGGCTGGCGCGTCTTTTCTCCCTACCGAATATTGTCGGCGCTCAATAACAAGGGTGTCAGTTTCGCTGGCGATCCGGATCATCTTGTCAGCGCTCCTGCGAATTATTACGAGATTACACTGGGAATGAACTGGAAGCCTGCCAAGAGGCTCAAGATGGACTGGAAGCCGGTGCAGAAGCTCAATATTCGCCCCAATATCCGGTATGACAGAGCGGAAGGCATCGATGTCGCATTTCGTCCTTTTGACGGCAAGAAGGATCAGTTCCTGTTTTCGCTGGACGCTACCATTCCATTTTGAAGCAATGAGTGCGAAGCTGGGCATAATGGGCAGGGGCCGTCCCGCCTGTATGGGGGCGAGGTTGTTTGGACAAACTGGAGATGCAGAAGGAGTAGCGGCGAATCTGGGTCTTGTCTTTAGCCAGGAACCAGTGCATTGCCCGGTTCTCATGCCTGTGGAACTTGAGGAAATGCACGAATGAAGTGGGTGCGGAAACGCGGAGGCGAGCTTGTTCTCGCCGTGGGTAGTTTTTTGCTGGTTATTCTGAGTTCTGGCAGCGTTAATGCAAGCGATATAGGAAATCGTATAGGAAATCTCTTCGAGGAAAGCGGCTTCAAGGTGGGGGGGTGGATAAATGCCGGTGCGACTTATAACCCAGGTAATCCCGGCAACGGCTATAACGGGCCGGTCACTTTCGCAGACCGCGCAAATAGATTCCAGTTAAATCAATTCAATGTATTTTTGCAGCGCACCGTAGTAACGGAGGGCAAGTCCTGGGACATAGGCGGGCGCTTCGACTTCATGTTCGGCACCGATGCAATTTATACGCAGACCTTTGGCATTCCTCCCTTTGATGTCAACTCCGGCCAGCCTCTAAAGCGGGGAGATTGGGATCTCAACATATGCTGTAAATCCACTCGCACCTATGGCATCGCGCTTCCGCAGGCATATGTGGAAGCCTATGTGCCCATTGGCAACGGACTGAACATCAAGGCGGGTCATTTTTATTCGCCTACGGGATACGAGACGGTGGCCGCGCCCGATAATTTTTTCTATACCCATGCCTATTCTTTCATGAATGGCGAGCCGTTTACTCATATCGGCGTGGTGGGGAATTACGCATTGACCGGAAATTGGTCTTTGATGGGAGGGGCGATCACTGGAAGCAGTACCGGTGGTTGGGATGGCACTTTTGATAGGCAGCTGGGAAACTGGGGTGGCCTGGGAGGTATTACATGGGTCAGCGACGACCGAAGAACTTCAGCCAATATCACGGGAACCTATAGTGCCACGTCCACGCGCAGCCACGAGCCCTGGGGCATGTACAGCCTTGTGCTGCAACACCGGATCACGTCCAGGACGCATCTGGTACTCCATCATGTGCACGGTTATGCAGGTGGCGTCTTATTGAATGGAGCGCCCAAGAATGCGGAATGGTATGGAATCAACACGCATGTTTATTACGATCTGTTGAACGATCTCACTATCGGTATCCGGGGTGAATGGTTCCGCGACAGGGATGGTTTCCGGGTTGTTTCTCCCTTTCGGGTACTCGCCGCGACCGATAACACGGGGGCCAGCTTCGCTGGCAATTTTCCCTTTATCAGTGCGCCTTCCGATTATTATGCGATTACCCTGGGCATGAACTGGAAGCCGGCAAAGCGGCTGAAAATGGATTGGAAACCTGTGCAGAAACTGAATATACGTCCCAATTTTCGTTACGATAGAGCGGATGGAATCGATCAGCCGTTCAGGCCCTTCAATAATCACAAGCATCAATTCCTTTTTTCCTTGGACGCAATTATTCCTTTCTAATCAGAATGAACGCCTTTCTGTGCCCTCCCATCGCCAAAATTTGACCCAAAACCGGGACACCCTGCGTTGATTTTTCCAGCCTATTTTTAAGAATTTGAACGTACGGGCAGCAAAAGTATAATATAATAGGGTGAAACACTTTGTCAAGTTATATATGTTATAACTTTAGATTATTTATAACTGATGGAGAAATAACTAAATTCCATTATTAACGAGCTATCATATTATCAGGTACGGCTAGATGCCTGATACCTGGAAAGGCGGATAATCATGGGTGAGCGGCAGAAACAATTGCTCAAGTTACTGCGTAGCGGCAGAAATGGCCTCAGCGTGGAAGAGTTGTCGAAAGGACTGGAGATCACACGGAACGCGGTGAGACAGCATCTTTCATCGCTGGAAGCGGCGGGATTGGTTGCCGCAGGATCCACGCGGCCGTCAGGGGGAGGCCGGCCGCAACAATTATATGTACTCACGGAATCGGGCATGGAGATGTCGCCGCGGCAGTATTCATGGCTTGCGCAATTAGTCTTGGCTTCCGTAAAGCAGGAGGAAGGCCTGGAGAATATAGGCAAGCGCATGAACGAGATTGGAGCCAATGTCGCCAGGCAGATAAGAAGCCAATATCCAGGATTGAGCACTCATGAGGAGAAGGTCGAGAAGTTGGCGGAAGTAATGGACCAGCTAGGATATAGTGCGCGAAAGGCAACTTATTCCCAGGGCGAAGCGGTAATAGAAGCGGACAACTGTGTCTTCCACAGCATGGCCAAAAGGGATCAGGAGATTTGCCACCTTGACCGGGGTTTGATGGAAACCTTTACAGATAGCAAGGTCGAGCAAAGCGAATGCATGGCCCGTGGCGGCAATGTTTGCCGCTTCAGGCTCAAGGCAAAAGAGGAATAATCCCGCTGCAGCCAATTTAATCCTGATCTGGATTCCAAATCCGGATTTGCGCATAAGATAAAAATTCGTGCATGGACAATCACCTCGGGCACTTTCTTGCACAGAACCGCCGGTGCCAGCAGAATAATCTTCCTCAGGCATTCCCAAGCGCCGATCCCGTTTCCTTCCTTGATTTTTCCCTATTCCCGAATCATCTGTCAATCTCGTTTTCTTGCTTGCATCGAGAGGGGATGATTGTTCATTTCCTGCTGAATACCTCAGCTTTTGAAAGCAGGATTTATCTCGACCGGTATTCTGGAATCTATTCCAGGGGCGAGACACGTTTGGCGTCCGGCTCAGTTCACAAATTTCTCACAATTAACAAAAGTTTCACATAAACTTCACATATATTTAATATATGCCGTGATACGTTCGTGGACATAATACCATTTCAATTGTAGTGTCTTTACCCGAGGGGGGAAAGGGATCATCCTATGGGCATGCAAAAATGCAGGAGCCTTATGACATTTGCCCTCGCGAGCGGCCTGCTGGCTGCGGCAGCCGGCGCAGCCGCCGACACCGATGACAACAGCGTAATGAAGCTGCTGAGGGATAGCGGAATAAGGGTAGGAGGGTGGATCAATGGCGGGGCAACTTTCAATCCCAGCCAGAGCGCGGGGTTCAACGGGCCGGTTACATTCGCCGATCGTTCCAACCGTGCACAGCTAAACCAGTTCAATATATTTGTGCAGCGTGCGGTTGTGGCGGAAGGTAGCACCTGGGATATCGGAGGCCGAATCGATTTCATGTTCGGCTCGGATGCCATATTTACCCAGGCTTACGGTGTCCCTTCCTTTGACGTGAATACCGGCCAGCCCTTGGCGAGAAGCAACTGGGATCTCGATGTGTGCTGCGCTTCAACCCGGTATTATGGCATTGCGTTTCCACAGGCCTACGCGGAGGCTTATGTTCCCGTTGGCAATGGCCTGAATGTCAAGATGGGCCATTTTTATACTCCTATCGGATACGAATCGGTTCCCGCGCCGGACAACTTCTTCTATACCCATGCCTATACCATGCAATATGGCGAGCCCTTTACGCATACCGGCATATTGGGCAACTACAAGATCAACAAGAACTGGTCTTTCGTAGGGGCTACTACCACGGGTAGCGCGACCGGTGGCTGGGATGGCGGCTTTGACAAACAACTGGGCAACTGGGGCGGAATCGCTGGTATAACCTGGACGAGCGACGACATGGGAAGTTCAATCAATCTCAGCGGTACCTATGGCGAAACTTCCACGCGCAGCACTGAGCCCTGGGGAATGTACAGCTTGGTAATGAAGCACCAGGTTACGCCAAAGACTTTTTTTGTATTCCAGCACGACCACGGCTACGCTAGCGGAGTCTTGCTGAATGGCGTCAATAAAAATGCTCAGTGGTATGGCATCAACACGCATTTATACTATGACCTGACGCCTGAATTATCCGTAGGCATGCGTGCCGAATGGTTTCGGGATCAGGATGGTTTTCGCGTTTTTTCACCCGGGCGTGTCTCAGCGGCCACCAATAACCGGGGGTTCAGTTACGCGCTGGGATCCGGGCAACTCGGCAATAGCACTGCGGTCCCTGCAGATTATTATGCAATCACGGTAGGCATGAACTGGAAAGCGGCAAAGACACTCAAGCTGGACTGGAAACCGGCACAGCAGTTCAACGTTCGTCCGAACGTCCGGTACGATAACGTTGACGCGATGCATGGCGCTACATACCGGCCTTTCGGGGGCCGCAAGGACCAGGTTGTGTTGTCGCTCGATTTCATGTTGCCATTTTAGGTTGAGTTAACCCGCGCCTTTAATTTTGCGCAACAGCTCATTCAACTCTGCCGCAGAGCTTCAATATCATTCTGATATGAGGAATTCCCGCTTCCATGAATTCCTCTCCCTTGGTTTCGAAGCCGAACTTTCGATAAAATTCCCTGGCGTGCAACTGTGCATGTAAGGCGACCTGCTGCAGGTGCTGCTTTCTTGCTTCTCCCATCAGCCGGAGGAGGATCGCTCGCCCTACCCCCTTGCCGCGCCATGCCTTCAGCACCGCCATGCGGCCGATCGTCCCATTCGCCAACAATCTTCCAGTGCCGATAGCGCCTTCCACCGCATTCGTTGCCAGCACGTGTATGCAATGCGTGTCAAATTCATCCCACTCCAGCTCGGGAGCGACATGCTGTTCCCGGATAAATACGGCTTCACGTACCGCATGCAACGCCATCCTATCGGTGTGCCAGCTGGCAATTCTCAGGTTCCACTGGCTTTGCTGGTGCATGGGAGACCTATTCAAAAGGATGCCGGAGTACGATCGTTTCTTCCCTGTCAGCCCCGGTGGATATCATATCCACCGGCACTTCGCATACCTCTTCTATACGTCTCAGGTAACTTTGCGCGGCTTGAGGCAGTTGCTTGAGATCCCTTACTCCCACGGTACTGCCTGTCCATCCGGGCATTTCCTCGTAAACAGGCTCGCAACCAGCCAACTCTTCCGCACCGAATGGGAGGATGCTGCTGTGCCTTTCTTCCCGGTTATTGCCCATCGATCGATAACCGATACCTATCCTTAATGTTTCCACTCCATCCAGCACATCCAGCTTGGTAATGCAAAGCCCGGACACACCGTTGATCTGAATGGACCGTTTCAAAGCCGCTGCATCAAACCATCCGCAGCGCCGCGGGCGTCCGGTGGTTGAACCAAATTCATTCCCTCTCTTTGCAAGATGCCTTCCCACTTCATTGTCCAGCTCGGTGGGGAAGGGACCGGCCCCCACGCGGGTAGTATAGGCTTTTGTGATGCCCAGCACGTAATGCAGCATCTGGGGACCTATGCCACTGCCGGTTGTTGCCGCGCCCGCAACGCAATTACTCGAGGTGACAAAGGGATAGGTTCCATGGTCTATGTCCAGCAGCGTCCCCTGCGCACCTTCAAATAGCAGGTTGGTGCCGTTCCTGTTCGCCTCGAAAAGCAGGTGCGGCACATCGGCGACCATGGGCTTGATACGTTCCGCCAATGACAACGTGCTATCCATGGTCTCCTGAAAATCTACTGTGGGTACCTGAAAGTAATTTTTCAGTACAAAGTTATGGTAGTCCAAGATTTCGCCCAGCTTGGCCGCAAACCGGTCGCGATGAAATAAATCCTGCAGCCGAACAGCCCGGCGCGCCACCTTGTCCTCGTATGCGGGACCGATACCTCTGCCGGTCGTGCCGATTTTATCTGCCCCTCTGGCGGTTTCACGCGCATTGTCGAGCGCCACATGACAAGGAAGAATAAGCGGACAGGCCTCGCTTATGCTCATGCGGCGGCGCACATCGACCCCTGCCTGCTCCAGCATGTCAACCTCGTCCAGCAAAGACTGGGGAGAAACGACTACGCCATTTCCGATATAACATGCCACGTCGGCTCGCAGAATTCCGGAAGGGATAAGATGCAGCACCGTTTGCTTGCCACCGATAACCAGGGTATGGCCGGCATTATGGCCGCCCTGGAAACGCACCACCCCCCCGGCATGATCTGTCAGCCAGTCCACGATCTTACCCTTGCCTTCATCGCCCCATTGGGTTCCCACGACCACTACATTTTTAGCCATATCTGTCAATTCAAAAATGGACCAGCGCTGTTCCGGAAAACAATACCGGGAAAAACTTTCATCGTGAACTATCCCTCCTGCTAATCTTCATCGAGCGTTAAATCTCGGTTATTACCCACTCGCCGTCCCGCAATACCAGCCTTCTATCGTAGTTGAACGTCTCCTGCGTTTGCTCATGGCCGGGTAGTTCGACTATCACCACGCTCCCTTCACTCCGAAGCTGCTCGATTTTTCCCTCCAGCGCGCTGTTCCCCGCGGGATAGGGCGCCAGAATGCCTTTAGGGCAAAGATCGCGCTGAACCAGCCCCGACAATTCCCGAAGATCCATGCTGAAGCCGGTCGCCGGCCGCGCCCTCCCAAACGCTTTACCCACCTCGTCATAACGTCCGCCCAAGGCGATGGCATTCGAGCAATTGCGAGTATATGCGGCAAATACGAGTCCGCTGTGATAGTGGTAACCACGCAAATCCGAAAGATCAAAAGCCAGCGTATCCACGATAGCTTTCAGTTGGGAACCCATCAACTGCAGCTCGTCGAGCGCCTTGATGATGTCGGGATAGGGAGGCAGCGCTTTTTTTGCGAGTTCCAGTATCTTCTCGTCGCCGTAGAGATCGGGCAAAATTAGCAGCCCTTGCCGCACCTGCATGTCGATGTTATCCAGGCGGCCGCAAAGGTTCCCGAGCGCATGGTGATCTTTCGCCTGCAACGCACGAAATAATTCAGCCTCTGATTCAGTCGGTATGCCCGCTCCCTTGACCAAGCCCCTGAATACCGCTACATGGCCGAGATCGAGATGAATTTTTCCCACGCCGGCAATAGCGAGAGACTCCAGCATGAGCCGCTGGATCTCCATATCGCTTTCAAGGCCACTGTGACCGTAAAGTTCCGCTCCAATTTGCAGTGGTTCCCGGGTTCGAGTTAGCCCCGAAGGCATGCTGTGGAGCACACTCCCTGCATAGCAAAGGCGGGTAACACCCTTGCGGTTAAGCAGGTGCGCGTCGATGCGTGCCACCTGGGGGGTCATATCGGCGCGAAGTCCCATCATGCGGCCACTCGATTGATCCACCACCTTGAACATTTGCAAATCACTATCGCCTCCACTGCCAGTGAGCAAGGATTCGACAAATTCCAGAAGCGGGGGGCCAACCAGTTCATAACCATGAACCAATAGGCAGTCCAGGACACGGCGGCGCATGTGCTCGATATGCAGCGCCTCGGCGGGGAGGATATCCTCTATGTATTCGGGAAGAATCCACTCACGCATATCGGGGTGTTTTGGCTAAATCTGAGAGAAACGCGCGAGTGTGACTACTTGACAAGGTAAAGCAGCAACAGCCCCGCAAGCATGGAGGTCAGGCCAATGAAGCGTATATGGTTGTCGCCAATTTCGGTCAGTTTCTGGAAGGTGTCACGCCATACGCCCGGCATCAGGAAGGGAAGGAGTCCTTCCAATACGAGCATGAGTGCAAACGCCATGAAAAAAATGTCCCACATCAGATTCAATCTCGGCAGGCACTCGGCTTTGTTGTTTTTCTATGCAAGCTTTCCCCGCGTTGAACCGAGCGGCCGGACCAGCCAGAGCCCGCTCTTATGGGCTACTTTGATCCCCGGCCTGGGTTCTTCATATACTTGAAAAATTCCGAGTTGGGTTCGAGAACCATCATGTCACTCTTGTTCTTGAAACTCTGCTTGTAAGCTTCCATGCTGCGATAAAACGCATAGAATTCAGGATTAGGCTGGAAAGCGCCGGCATAGATCGCCGAAGCCTTGGCGTCGCCTTCCCCCTTTATCTCCTGTGCCTGCCGGTAGGCTTCCGCCAGGATAACCTCACGTTGCCGGTCCGCATCGGCTCGAATTTTCTCGGACTCCGCTGCGCCGGTGGAGCGTAGCTCATTTGCCACACGTTTGCGCTCTGCCTCCATGCGACGGTAAACCGACTCGCTCACTTCCTGCGGCAGGTCTACCCGCTTCAGCCGCACATCCACCACCTCCACGCCGATCTTGCGCGCGTCCGCATCCGCCTTCTGGCGCATGATCTCCATTATTTTGTCGCGTTCGCCAGATACGACATCATGTACTGTGCGATTACCAAACTCGTCTCTCAGGCTGGAATTTACCGTCTGCGAAAGACGTGTCTGCGCCAGCATCTCATCTCCACGCACGCTGATGTAGTATTGCTTCACGTCGACAATACGCCACTTCACGAAGAGATCCACCAGCACATTCTTCTTTTCGGAAGTGATGAATCGCTCCGGCTCGGCGGTATCCATTGTCAGGATACGGGAGTCAAAATAGCGCACGTTCTGGGCCAGGGGAATCTTGAAATACAGGCCTGGCGAGGTCTTTACATCGACGACCTCGCCGAGTTGAAACAGAATAGCCTGTTGCCGCTGATCGACGATGTAGAGGGATGAACTCGCGATAAGGAAAATTGCGACGAGAGCAACGAGTATCCCTGAAGTATAGTTTTTCACTTATCTTGTCTCCCGTTCACGGCCCCTGAATGCTTCTCGCGTGCGAGCCGCGGTGTCGGGCTGGGACTCTTGTGGGGGTGCGGATGGCATGTCAAGTGTCTGTGCGGATGACGATGAAGAGCCGCTCATGTGTATCAGCTTGTCCAGCGGCAGGTAGAGCAGATTGCTTCCGCTTTTCTGGTCCACAACGATTTTGCTGGTGCTCGAAAATACCTGCTGCATCATGTCGAGATAGAGCCGGTCCCGTGTTACGCCGGGAGCCTTGTTATACTCGACAAGGACCTGCTTGAAACGGCTTGCATCACCCTCCGAGTTGGCTACCACCCTTTGCTTGTACCCTTCCGCCTCTTCCAGCAGGCGGGCCGCGTTACCCTTGGCCTTGGGAATGACGTCATTGGCATAGGCTTGCCCCTCGTTTTTCTGCCGTTCCCTGTCCTGCCCTGCTTTGACGGCATCATCGAATGCCGCTTGAACCTGTTCCGGGGGCTGGGCGTTTTGCATGGTTACTTTGCTGATGGCAATGCCGATCTTGTAGCGGTCGAGTATCTCCTGCATGAGTTGAGTTGCTTTTGCCGCTACCTGCTCGCGGCCTTCATAGAGCACGAAGTCCATTTTGCTTTTACCTATGATTTCACGTATGGCTGTCTCGGCTGCCTGAAGGACGGCGTTTTCCGGCTCCCGGTTGGTAAACAGGAATTCTTCCGGGTTCTTGAGGATATATTGGACGGCAAACTGGATATCGATGATATTTTCATCGTCAGTCAGCATCAGCGATTCCTTCAATACCTTGCTTCTCACATTATTGCGATAGCCTATTTCCACCGTTCGCACCTGGCTGACATTGACGGTTTCCACCACTTCCACGGGATACGGCATATGCCAGCGCAGCCCCGCCTGGGTGGTTTCCACGTATTTTCCGAAACGGAGGACGATCCCCCGCTGGCCTTCGTTCACGATGTAAAATCCGCTCGAAATCCACATAAGCAGAAGCAGCCCGGCGAGCAGCCCGATGCTGCTTCCATAACGCCTGGGACTTCCGCTTTCGGGTCCGTCCGTGCCGCCCGGGCGGTTGCCGCCAATCTTGCGTTTAAAAAGATTGTTGAGTTTCTTGTTGAAGTTGCGCCACAATTGATCCAGATCAGGTGGACCGGAATTACCTTTTTTTCTTCCCCACTGGGGATCGTTTAAGCCCATGATAATCCCATTTTCTGTTTATATAGACACAGCCATCAGGCCGTGCAAATCATGAAAGTGGCGCAAGGAAACCTTATAGATCATCATTGAGACAGAATAAGGAATCGTAGAGAACCTGCTCAAGGCCAAGTCAGGAATATTCGCCAACTGCTGCTAAGCGGTCCTTGCGCTGTTTCATGGTTTCCGACAGCGCGACCTTGACAAGCTCCAGTCCTTCGCCGGTTTTCGCACTCAGCCGAATTTGCACGATTCTACCATATTCATCCCGCCGATACCCCGCCCCTCCCGGTGATAAATTGCCCAGGTCGATCTTGTTAAATACCAGTATTTGCGGGATGTTATCAGCGCCGATTTCCCTTAAAACCTTGTTTACTTCCTCAATCTGCTGCTCACGGTCCGGATTTCCCGCATCGACCACGTGCAGCAACACATCGGCTTGCACGGTTTCTTCCAGGGTGGCGCGAAAGGCGGCAACCAGCGTGTGGGGCAAGTCACGGATGAAGCCCACCGTATCCGATATGACTATTGGACCCTGATCGGGAATGAACAATTTGCGGCTTGTAGCATCGAGCGTTGCGAATAGCTGATCAGCCACATACGCCCGGGCACGGGTCAGGCTATTGAAGAGGGTCGACTTGCCCGCATTGGTGTAGCCGACGATGGAGACTGCCATGACATCCGCCCGCTGGCGGGAGCGGCGCTGCAGCCCACGCTGACGCTCGAATTTGGAAAGCTTCTCCTTGAGGAGCTTGACGCGTTTCCCCAGCAGCCTGCGGTCTGTTTCCAGTTGCGTCTCGCCCGGCCCCCTTAAGCCGATACCGCCTTTTTGACGTTCGAGGTGAGTCCATCCGCGCACCAGCCGGGTGGCGAGATGCTCGAGTTGCGCCAATTCGACCTGCAGCTTGCCTTCGTGGCTTTTGGCGCGTTGAGCAAAAATATCCAGGATCAGGCTGGTGCGATCAATCACCCGGCATTCAAGGCGCCGCTCCAGATTTCGCTGCTGCGCGGGAGAAAGATCATGATTAAAAATAACCAGCGACGCACCGGTTTGTTCCAGTGTCCAGGCTATTTCATCGATCTTGCCGGTTCCGGCAAATAGCGCCGGGTCGGGCCGGACCCGTTTACCGTGAACAACGGCGGAAATTTCGAGTGCATCGCTGGAGGCCAGCTGCCGCAACTCGTTCAGACTTTCAGCATGCCCACTACTGCTGAAATCGAGATTGACCAGTACGGCGGAGTTCGCGCTGGCCAGGTTGCCGGTGGGGTGATCAAGCATCAGTTGTGCCAGGCACCTCAAATGGAATCGAGACAGCTCTCGCGGGAACCACGGTAGAGATTGCGTGCTTGTATACCATCTGCGTGACGGTATTTTTCAACAGTACCACATACTGATCAAAGGAATCGATATGACCCTGAAGCTTGATACCATTGACAAGGTAAATCGATACGGGAATATGTTCTTTCCTCAAAGTATTCAGAAACGGGTCTTGTAACAATTGCCCTTTTGCGCTCATAAGTGGCTCCGCATTGTAATTATTCAAAAGATAACTCTACTTGATTTTCAAGAGTAAATCCATATTCTCGGACTAAGGAACCTCTGAACAAATCCCTTGCTGGCGTGGGGGCTCAGAGGGAGTAAAAAACGCGATAGGGTATTTTTGAAAGCAGGAGGGAAACCATCCGATCCTTTCCCCCCTTAATGCTTGGCGGAATGCTGGCTGCGCCATTCAGGCATAAACCTGCCCGGATTGCAAGGCAGGCAATCCGGGCGGAGATCAAGCCAGCAGGTGCGGCATGCTGATTATTATCCGAATGGCTTGGGTTTGGGCGTGTCTTTCACGGACGGGGGGAGAATTGGCAGCGTTATCTCAGGCTGCTTTCCCGTCAGCGTTTTCAGGAACGCGACGATCTTTGCATTCTCATCTTTCGTGAACTTGCGTCCCAACTGTAGACGGCCCATGGTATCCACCGCTTCTTCCAGGGTTGCTGCGGCGCCATCATGAAAATACGGATAGGTCAGTTCTACGTTTCTAAGCGTGGGCACCTTGAACATGAAACGGTCTGCATCTTTCCCCGTGACGGCAAACCGGCCTTCCGCCTTGTTGGTAGTCTTGTATGGTTCATGGATGCCGAATTTCTGAAAGGAGCCGCCACCCACGGCCGCGCCGTTGTGGCAGCTTGTGCAGCCGCTTTCCTTGAACAATTTGTAGCCATCAAGCTCGGTCTGGTTTATGGCCTGCTTGTCACCCTTCAGCCATTTGTCGAAACGGGAATCCGGCGTGACGAGAGTTTCCTCGAAAGCCGCAATGGCGTCGGTTACCATGCCGATATCGATTTTATCCTTATTGAATAATTGTTTGAAGCGGGTGCGGTATTCCGGCATGGACTGCAGGACACCTACCGCGAGTTCATGCGTAAAGCCCATTTCTCCGGGGTTGGCGATCGGGCCGCCAGCTTGCTCTTTCAGGTCCTTGGCGCGGCCGTCCCAGAATTGCGCGAGATTCATGCTGGAATTCAAGACTGTCGGCGCATTGATGGGACCCTGATGCCAGTTGTGTCCGATGGAAGTTTGCAGATTATCCGTACCCCCCATGCTCAGGTTGTGGCATGAATTGCACGATATAAAGCCTGATTTGGAAAGGCGTGGATCAAAAAAGAGCATCTTGCCGAGTTCCACCATCTTTTCATTCTTCGGCTTGGCGGCTGTGATGGGCTGAATGGGTTCTTCAGCAAATGCTGCGGTTGGAATGGCAACCGCTCCCACCGATAGCAGCGATACGATTAATGCCCGCATTATCATTGTTTATCCCCCAAAAACACGGCTGTAATGGCGCAGCCGATTACGCCTGATAACATCTGCATAAGGAAGCGGCGATCTGAAGGAGGGTACACGAGAAGGTTTCCCTTTGCCCGCGACCAAAACGAAAAAGCATCATCCGGTTCAGAACGCAGTTCCTGCCGCAGGAATCTGGTTTGGAATCGTAAAGCCGGACTTCAGGCGGAATACAGTGAGCGAACCGATCACCCCCCATCCAGGATCTAGGCATGCCCATGGCATCTTGCCGGAAATGGGGGGATTTTCCACCAGCCGATAGGCGAAAAGAAGTTCGGCACCGCTATTCTCCCTGCTTGGTAGGAGTTGCTGCAATCCGTTCTTTGTCAGTGTGAGCAGTTTGGCCATAGCCATTCCTGCCGAAGGGCGGGCGGTTGAGCAAGCGCGCCAATTCCGTGAGAGCCTGTTTGTAGACCTGGCGCTTGAACTCCACCACGGATTCCAGCTCTACCCAGTACTGATTCCAGCGCCATGCATCAAATTCAGGCCGGACACTGGTTCGCAGCGACACGTCGCAATCGCGCCCGAGCAACCGCAGCAAATACCATATTTGCTTCTGGCCCTTGTAATTTCCTCGCCAGTCGCGCCTGATCCATTGATCGGGGACATCATAGCGCAACCAGTCCCTGGTGCGCCCGATGATTTCAACATGGTATGGGTGTAAGCCGACCTCTTCCGTCAATTCCCGATACATTGCCTGTTCAGGGCTCTCGCCAGGCTTGATGCCGCCTTGGGGAAACTGCCAGGAATCCTGTTTGATGCGCTTCCCCCAGAAGACCTCATTCTTCGAGTTCAGCAGGATGATGCCGACATTTGAGCGATATCCACTACGGTCAATCATGCGAATCACCCATTCAACCGATCTTATCTTAATAAGCACAGGATAAATTTTTCCACATTTTATCCCAGATTGAAAGCTGACATGAGATTTTAGCGATGCGCGGGGGAAGACCGTTTTCTGGCAGAACCATTGCCCGCAGTCCCCGGTTCGCAGCGGTGCAGGCGCATACCTGCGCGGGCAGACACGCGACTCGAGTGACGCTGAATGATTCGGGGCTGTTTTGATCTGGGGAAGCGCTGAACAAATCTCCGCTGGCGCGGTGGTGGCTTTGCGAGATGGGATGCGCGAAAGGCGACGACGCGAATGGTGCGACCGCGCAGGGCAAAGCAGTGTCTTCCGAAGGAAGATGCGACCCCGTAGCGGGCTGCTGGCTCCCCATGTATATTTTGGCGCGCTCTGGCATCTCCGCCGCTGCCAGATCCCCGCTCTGCGGGGCCCCTCGGGCGAAGCTCCGGGGAGCCATGGCGCAGCACTCCCTGGCATCGTAGTCCCGGCTACGACCTTCGTCGCGCGCCTTATGATCATCCCGATTTTACCAGCAACGTGCTCAGCGAGGATTTATTCAGCGCCTCCTTAAGGTACGGTGGATTTATAAGCGATAATATGACGGGAAGACACCGCAAGGCGCTACCAGCCGCCCCTTTTGGAAGCGGTTTTCTGTGCCGACGGATAAAATCATCTTTTCATGGAAAACAAGCCACCGCGTTTTCGAAGCAGCGGAGTATCGACAAGTACAGGACATAACAGGACACATCATGCTCGTATCAAAGTTCTTTATTTCCACTCTCAAGGAAGCGCCTGCCGAAGCGGAACTGGTCAGCCACAAGCTGATGCTGCGTGCCGGCCTTATCAAGCGGCTCGGTAGCGGGCTCTATACCTGGATGCCCCTGGGCTTGAGGGTCCTGCGCAAGGTGGAAAACATCATCAGAGAGGAGATGGACCGGAGTGGAGCCGTCGAGCTTCTGATGCCCGCCGTCCAGCCCGCGGAATTGTGGCAGGAAAGCGGCCGCTGGGATGTGTTTGGTCCGCAGATGCTGAAGATCAAGGACAGGCATGACCGCGATTTCTGTTTTGGCCCCACGCATGAAGAGGTCATAACAGATATCGCTCGCAGGGAAATAAAGAGCTACCGGCAGTTGCCTTTGACTTTCTACCAGATACAAACCAAATTTCGCGATGAGATCCGGCCTCGTTTCGGCGTCATGCGCGCACGCGAATTTATCATGAAGGACGCTTACTCATTCCATGCCGATATTTCCAGCCTGGAGGAAACATACCTGGAAATGCACCGCGCCTATAGCGAGGTATTTAGCCGTCTGGGGCTGGGATTTCGTGCGGTCACAGCCGATACCGGGGCAATAGGTGGAACCGGTTCCCACGAGTTCCACGTACTGGCGGAATCGGGGGAAGATGCAATCGCCTTCTGCCCTGACTCGGATTACGCCGCCAATATCGAGATGGCCGAGGCGCAGCCACCCGCAGAGGCAAGGGATATGGCGGACGGCATGATGGAGAAGGTGGCAACGCCGGACGCCAGAACTTGCGAAGAAGTCGCGCATTTTCTCCGGGTTCCGCTGGAAAAAACCGTCAAGACCCTGGCTGTGATCGCGGATGGAAAAATGGTTCTCTTGCTGTTGCGGGGAGATCATTGCCTGAATGAAACGAAAACCCGCAAGATTTCGCTTCTTTCCGATTTCCGGTTGGCGAACGAACAGGAAATTCTCGCCAATTTCGGCTGTGTCCCTGGGTATATCGGTCCCGCGGGATTGCGGCTTCCTCTCGTTGCGGACCGCAGCGTGGCGCCGATGGGTAATTTCGTGTGTGGCGCGAATGAGGAAGGCTATCATCTCATCAACGTGAATTTCGGTCGTGATGTAAAAGAACCCAATCATGTTTTCGACATCCGGAACGTGATTCCAGGGGATATCTCGCCCGACGGCAGAGGGGAGCTGGAAATCTGCCGCGGCATCGAGGTGGGGCACATTTTTCAGCTTCGCAGAAAATATTCGGAAACAATGAAGGCAACCTTTCTCGATGAATCCGGCCAGCCGCGAGCGATGGAAATGGGTTGCTACGGGATAGGCGTGTCACGCATCGTGGCAGCCGCCATCGAACAAAATCATGACGAGCGCGGCATTATTTTTCCCGCTGCAATGGCGCCGTTTCAGGTTGCGCTTATCCCGATAGGCATGAAGAAAAGCGCGCTGGTGAGAAGCGAAGTGGAAAAATTGTACACGGATATTTCCGATGCAGGCATCGAAGTTTTGCTGGACGACCGTGATGATCGTCCTGGCGTCATGTTTGCCGATATGGAATTGATTGGCATTCCGCATCGCATCGTGGTCGGGGAGCGTGGCCTCAAGGAAGGCAACGTCGAATACCGGGGGCGCCGGGATAGCCAATCCCAGGCCGTTGCGGTTGAGGAAATCGTCGCATTCATAAAGGAAGTCCTGAGTAGCTGAATACGTTCAGCTTTTTCCGTTTTCACCTGGGGATGCAGTGTACCCATCTGCGTAATCCACGCCTTATTTCTGTTTTCCCTTTCCCTGCGGGGTTCCGTCCGGCCTGCCGTTCCGCGGCGAAGGCGAATACTCCCGCATGAAGTCCTCCAGGTCGGCGCGGGAAACAAGTCCCACCTTATAGGCTGCGGGCTGCCCGTGCGGGTCGAATAGATAGGTGGTGGGAAGCATCGATACGGGGCCGATCTGGGCAGCGACTCTCCTGTCGCCCAGTACGATCGGGTAGGAGATGGAGAGAGATTTGACAAACTTCATGACTGTTTTCGGATCTCGATAATCCATCGCTATTCCAATCACAACCACGTCTCTCCGGCTTTCATAAAGCGAGACCAGATCAGGTATTTCCTTGAGGCAGGGAGGGCACCAGGTAGCCCAGAAATTGATCAGCACCCATTTCCCCTTGTAGGCGGAAAGGGTGAGTTTTTTGCCGGAAGTATCGGTGAAAGTGAATCCCTGTGCCTGTGCACCAAAAGACAGCAATAGCAACAAGGATGATACAGCGAACAGGCGTAGCATTTGCTTTATCTATGGGCGGTCTCAGCAACTTCTGGAGTCTTGGCGGGTGGATTCAATTCTATCCCATCGGGTGGCGGAGGCGGCAATGGCGATTCCGGAGTATTGTTTTCGCTGAAAAGCTGCGACAGTGGCAAGTTCATTTTTTCATCGATTCCAGCCGCAATATCATCGAGCAGCAATTCGAGCTTCGCATTATCTTCGGCTGCCGTGCGCGCCGCAGCCGACCGGAAGGTGAACAGATGGAATATGTCGGCCACCGTGATCCTTGCTGGATCAAGTATCAGGACCCACCCTCCGCTCTTCACCTGCCTGACCAGATTGGCGCGACTCATCAGATCCAGCATCTGCTCCATGTCTTCGAAAGTCAGAGAGAGGCGCTTATGCAAACTGCCATAGGTTTCCACGGCGCCATTCCGGAAGGCTTCCCCGAGGACTTCCAGCAGTCGCAGGGCGTCGATAAACTGCCTGCCCGGGCCTGTCGGGTCCGGCTGCCATTTTTGAAATCGCCAGCTCGATAGCGAGGCAGCGATTACCGCCCCCAGCAGAACCATGAGCCAGGAGAGATAGATCCATAGCAGGAAGATCGGAATGGTGGCGAATGCCCCGTACACTGCCTGGTAGGTGGGAAAATGGGTAATATAAAATGCGAATCCACGTTTCATTGCTTCGAATCCCACTGCCGCGGTAACGCCTCCGGCTAGCGCGTGGCGCCAGGAAACCCGCCTGTTGGGTACGATAAGATAGGGAATCGAGAATGCGATGCTTGTCAGGACCAGAGGAGCCAGTTGCAGAAGCGCGCCATTTATCCCCGGAATGTTCTGGGTCAGCCCCATGGACATTCTCATCACCCATGAAGTGAGAGACAGGCTCGCGCCAATCAGCAGCGGTCCTATCGTGAGCGTAGCCCAGTAAATGAGCAAACGATGCAGCAACGGACGCAGCCGCGTTACTCTCCAGATGGCATTGAGGGACTTGTCGATGGTCAGCATCAAAGCCAGGGCAGTCACTCCCAGAAAGGCGGTCCCGATGGCGGTGAGGCGAATCGCGTTGTCGGCGAACTGCTGCACGTAGACCGCGATCACCTTATTAGCCGCTTCGGGCACCATGGTGTCGAGAATGAAGTTTTTGATCTGGGTGGAATAATCCGCGAACGCGGGAAACGCGGCTACGAAGGATAGCCCGATGGCGATCAATGGCACCAGCGAAAGCAGGGTGGTAAAGGTAAGACTGGCCGCGACCTCCGCGCAGTTGTGTTGAAGGAAGCGTGCGAGAAGATAACGCAGGAAATCAAGAGGTTGGGACGATTTCATGAGTCGCTACATTGTCAGTCGGCACGGGATCGAGCGGCGCCGGGCAAACCAGATCGCGTCAAATTGCATCTTCCTTCGGAAGAGGCCCCCCTCCCCGCAACATTCGCGTCGTCGTCTTTCGTGCACCCCCAGGATTCCCGTTCCCAGGGGATTGATTTCGAGGTTTCCTATACCTGAGGATGCGCTCGCTCCAGCTTGCTGTGCAGTTTGTTGAGCGCGCTGAGATAAGCTTTGGCGGAAGCCACCACGATATCGGTATCTGCGCCACTGCCATTCACGATCCGCCCGGATTTCTGTAATCGGACCGTGACTTCTCCTTGAGAATCGGTACCGCTGGTAATGGCGTTGACCGAAAACAACTGCAACTCGGCCCCGCTGACCACGATTTTTTCAATGGCCCGGAACGCGGCATCTACCGGGCCGCTTCCCTCGGATTCCGCTCTGGACTCCCTGCCTTCCTCGGAGATGACTATTATTGCCTCAGGTGTCTCGCCTGTTTCGCTATGCGCCGTCAGCGAAACCAGCTTGTAGTGTTCATGCAGCGTTACCGCATCATCGGAAACCAGGGCGTGCAGATCTTCATCGAAAATATCGTGCTTCTTATCGGCCAGTTCCTTGAACCGTGCGAAGGTGACATTCAGCATTTCTTCCGAGTCCAGCTCGACGCCAAGCTCCGCCAGGCGGGTGCGAAACGCGTTGCGCCCGGAATGTTTTCCGAGCAATAGTTTGTTCGCTCCCCAGCCGACATCTTCTGCACGCATGATTTCATAGGTCTCGCGATGCTTCAGCACGCCGTCCTGGTGTATGCCGGACTCATGGGCAAAGGCATTTGCGCCGACGATGGCTTTGTTCGGCTGCACGGGAAACCCGGTAATGCCCGATACGAGTTTGCTGGCGGGAACGATATGGACAGTATCGACCTTGCTGTCGCAATGGAAATAATCCTGGCGCGTCCGGACGGCCATCACGATTTCTTCCAGCGCAGCATTGCCTGCCCGCTCCCCAAGACCATTTATCGTGCATTCCACCTGCCGTGCGCCATTCATCACCGCGGACAGAGAATTGGCGACCGCCAGTCCCAGATCATTGTGGCAGTGCACCGAGAATACCACTTTGTCGGCATTCGGGATGCGCTCGCGCAAGGTATGGATAAGCCTGCCGAATTGCTCCGGCATGGTGTAGCCAACGGTGTCGGGTATATTCAGGGTGGTTGCGCCGGCATTAATGACTGCTTCCAGTACCTGGCATAGGAAGGCGATGTCCGAGCGGCCGGCATCTTCCGGTGAAAATTCCACATCATCCGTGTACTCACGAGCCCAGTTTACCGCCTTTACCGCTTGTTCTATTACCTGGCCGGGTGTCATGCGCAGCTTTTTTTCCATGTGTATGGGCGAGGTCGCGATAAAAGTATGGATCCTGGATGAAGACGCGCCCAGCAGCGCCTCGCCCGCGCGCCTGATATCCGCTTCTGTCGCCCGCGCGAGGCCGCATACCGTGCTGTCCTTGATTACGTCGGCCACCGCTTTCACCGCTTCGAAATCGCCATTGGAAGCGGCGGGAAAACCGGCTTCGATGACATCGACGTGCATGCGCTCCAGCTGTCGCGCAATACGGACTTTTTCCTCCCTGGTCATGGATGCGCCCGGACTCTGCTCGCCATCGCGCAGGGTCGTATCGAAAATAATGAGATGGTCTTTCACTGGTTTCTCCGTTTGAGAAAGAATACTCGAACTGTGAGACTGAAATACAGAACCTACGCAGATTCTGCGGAATAACAAGCGGAGGAGAAGGAAAAATGAGGTCGTTAGCGCGCGAAGCGCAGCAGCGGACGTGCCGAAAGCATGTGATTGCGTGAAACTCGCGAGGGGAAAATGCAGCTGGTCTGCTTCATGAAAGAAATATAATGCGTTTCCCCCATTTGTGCAATAGCCCCGGTATTGCGTTCGCCCGGCTCATTTTTCTTCTCGCTGCGGCTTTTCGCAACCCGGGTGCAATCGAGATGTCTAAAAAACGGATTGCAAAGCAAACGGACTATGTTCAAGCGCGAGCAGATGATCAGTGTACAGGCCTTCCATCTTCGCCGCTGCATTTGTGGGATGATGGCCGCATTCCTGATAAGCGGTTGCTTTTCGCATGGAGATTGGCGCGTGGAAGAGGTCGCGGGGCACCTGCCGGATCTGGAATTTACGTTGACCGCTGATGACGGGGGCGCCGCCACGGCGAAAACTTATGGCGGCTACACATTGCTCATGTATTTCGGATTCACGAGTTGCAAGACTGAATGCCCGGTCTCGATGGCGCGCCTTGCGCATGTAATGCAGCTTTTGGGAAAAAATGCCGATCGTGTCCGCATCCTGTTTGTCACCCTTGATCCTGAGCATGATGGTCCGCCGGTATTACGTCGTTACATAACGCAATTTGATGCGGAACGGACCGTCGGACTGACGGGTTCGCCGGCCGATATCCAGAGCCTTACCAAGCGGTACCGGGTTGCCTATCGCCCCCGCTCGAAAGCGGGTAACGGAGGTGGCATTACTCATGGAGACGCTATCTACATCTTCGATTCGCAAGGGCGTGCACGTCTGCTCGCCACATCATCTCATCCCGACGAGGACGTGGCCGAAGATATCCGGCGCCTGTTGAAGGCCGGGCATTAGCCGAAGTGTTGCCGTGGGCTTCCTGTGCAGTTTCAGGAGAGGCAAATCCTTATAAGGCATACCGATGGACTTGCTGCACTGGTTCATTCCCTGGGAAGAATCGCCCGCCCTCGTGGTGCTGATCAGCGCCGTGGCGGTGCTATTTTCAAGAGGTTGTGCCAGAAACGAACCGGAATTTCGACGAAAAGCCGCCTTCTGGGCCGGGCTTGCCGCGATCTATCTGGCTTCTCATACCCAGCTCGATTATTATGCAGAGCATCAGTTCTTCATTCATCGGTTTCAGCATGTCGTATTGCATCATCTGGGGCCTTTTTTGATCGCATTGAGCCATCCCCTGCCTCTGCTTGCGAGTGGCATGCCCGAAAAGGGGAGGAAGTTTTTCGTGGCGGCATCCCGGTGGAAACCGGTTACCTTTGCTGCAGGGGTTTTATGCAATCCGTTTGTCGCAGTCGTGCTCTTCATCGGCGTTATCGGCTTCTGGCTCCTGCCGCCAGTTCACTTCACCGCGATGATCGACTGGCGGTTATATCGCTTCATGAACTGGAGCGTAATAGTAAGCGGCTTGGTTTTCTGGGGTCTCGTGTTGAACCGGCGCTCCCCGTTTTCCCCGAATTTATCGCCGTGGACTCGGATTGCAATGATGCTGGCGGTTGTTCCACCCCAGATTGTACTGGGGGCCATCATCTTTTTCGCCTCGCAGGAACTCTATACCGTCTATACGGTTTGCGGCCGGGCAATAGACGGGCTGAGCGCGGTTGGGGATCAGCAAATCGGCGGAATAATCCTCTGGATTCATGGCGCGATGATGAGCATGATGGGAATTTTGATCGTGGTGCGCAAGGAACTGGTATCTGAAAGGCTGCTTGCGACGCGATCGCACGGCTGAATCCCTTGTTGCAGATATAGGAGGAAATCCCCTGGAAATATTAGGGCGCCGTATTGCCGATGACTTATTGCCGTAGTTCTTCCCTGAGCAGGGATACATCGCGAGCCGTGATTGCCGACGCATTGTTACCCCAGTTGTTGCGAATGAACGTCAGTACGTCGGCAATCTCCCGATCAGTCAATTCTGCTGCATACCCCGGCATTTTTTTTGGTTTCGGCCCTAGCCTGGTTGCCGGTCCTTTTCCCCCTTCCAATACCAGACGGATGAGAGAGGTGCCATTTTCGGATAGCACCATCGGGCTGCCAGCCAGTCGTGGAATCCTGGGAGCCTTGCCCAAACCGCTCTTTTCATGGCATTTGGCGCAAAAACCGGAATAAAGTCCGGCGCCCGGTGGTTCAAACGGACCCGACACGGTTCCCGCCAGAACTATATCGGTTTTCCGAGCCTGGGGCTTGTAGGATGCTTGTCCTTTTTTAGCCGGAAGCGATTTAAGATAGTGCGCGATAGCATTCAAATCCTCCTCGCTGAGATGCTGAGTACTGTTTCCGATCACTAAAACCATGCTGCCAAATGCCACTGTATGCTCATTGTGGCCCGTTTGGAGAAAGGCCGAGATTTCGTTCTCGGTCCATCTTCCCAGGCCGGATGCCTGGTTGCCAGTCAGGTTCCCGGCGAACCAGTTATCAACGACCGCGCCGCTCAGGTAATCCAGAGAGGTTTCCGAGTATGCTTTTTCCTGATAAGCCAGGCCGCGCGGAGTGTGGCAGGCTCCGCAGTGGCCCAGAGTTTGCACCAGGTAAGCACCGCGATTCCATCGATTGTTGCGGTCGGGCCGGGCTTTGAATGGTTCCTGCGTCGCAAACGCTGCCGTCCAGAACCAGAGTGTCCAGCGCTGGTTGAAAGGAAACGGCAGTTTCGTTTGCGGTGGAGCGTGCCTTACAGGTTTTACCTCACTCATGAAATATGCGTATAGGGCCTCGATATCGCTTTCCAGCACCGCTGCAAACGATGCAAATGGCATGGCAGGGTAAAGGCGCCTTCCATCCCTGGCGATGCCCTGGCGTACCGCGCGACTGAAATCAGCATAACTATATTGGCCGATGCCAGTGACCGGGTCGGGTGTAATATTGGTGGAATAGATGACCCCAAAAGGGGAATTGATCGGCAGGCCGCCGGCGAAAGGCGGGTGGCCTGGTCCCGCTGTATGGCAGCCCGCGCAGTCTGCAGCCTTGGCCAGGTAGGCGCCGCGCGCTATCGTCTCCGGGTCTGCTGCCTGAGCTTGTGCAAAGGCTGAGGCGAGCGCCAGCGTAGCGACGAGCGGGCAGACAAAGGCCCGGTAAAACGAATTCATTGGCGGGCTGCATACTGTCATAAGCTAAACCCAGGGGCTGCAAGGCGATACCAGGATAACCGCGCAACTGGTAAACAGGATTGCAATAATGAAGACGAAACTCGATAGCAGCCCCAGTATCCCAAGGAATCGTCCCTGGCCGCCATCGAAGGAACCGCTCCCCGCAGCGATCGCATGCCCGGTGCCGGCCTGTTTCCATAAACCCCGAGCGATATATCCGGAAACCAGGCCGGCAGCCAGACAGGCAAGGCTGATTGTAATCAGGATAGCCGGAAGACTGGCCCAGAGAGGAGTGGGAAGCGGAGCTTCGTGCGGATAGCATCCGTAGGCTGCGAGGGGCTCGCTCAGGGACATTTGAGCAACCCAGGCCGCTGCCGCGCCAAACAGGCTCACAATGGTTCTAAGCATGATTTTCCCCGGTTATAGGGGAAGTGTTTCGAGCATTCATTTCATGAATCCTGTCCATGCCGATCCGTGTCTACATATAGGGGAACAGGTATAGGGTTGTAAAAACGAACAGCCAGACCACGTCGACAAAGTGCCAGTAAATTCCGCCTATAGTGATGGCCGCATGGCGTTTCTCGTCAAAGTACCTGAACGAAATCCAGGCAAGCAGGAGCAAAAGAATGACGAGGCCGATCACGACATGGAGCATATGAAATCCCGTGATTGTGAAATAAAGCGAGCCGTAGAGATCGGAAGTCATGCCGTAGGTCTTGCTGCTCCATTCCTTAAGCTGAATTCCTACAAAAAGGGCGCCCAGCACGATTGCTACTAACATCATCACCACGCTTCCTCGTTTTCTTTTGCGTGCCAGGCAGTACTCGCTTGCCCAGACAAAAACACTGCTTGCTATTAAAATCGCCGTATTTATGCTGGGGAGAAGCAGGCTGGGCAGGCCTTCCGGTGGCCAATGGCGCTCGGCTTGCGAGGACAGGTAAAAATAGCTGAACAGGAGATATCCGAAAAGCGATCCTTCGGTCACGATCAGCGCCACTATGCCCCACCATCCGCCGGCAAGCTTACCTTCGCTGCCTACCGGCAGCGGCTGATCCAGCAATTGCCTTGCTTCAGACATGGGCCTCTCGCGATGAATCCGTCGGGCTTCGTTGCGCCAGCGCTTTTTCCGGCCACATCCATACCATCAGCGCTATGATGCATGAAAGTATCATCAGCCCCGTAAAACTCCACCAGTGGAGCAACATGCCTGCGAACGCGAGTGAGAGAAATAGCCCGACGAAGAACGGAGTGGCGGAATCGCCGGGCATTTTCAGGATGATCTCCGGAGTGGCATCTATGGGGGAGGTGCCGATCGTTTCGCGTCCTTCCATCAGTAAGTATCCTTTTTCCAGACTGGACTGACCCGTTCCTTCACCCTCATTCAGTCGATCCTCCCAAAGAGGATGCCTGCTGGCGATATGGGGAATCACGGCAAAATTGTAGGCTGGAGGTGGGGAAGGTACGGACCACTCCAAGGTAGCTGCATCCCAGGGATTGCTTCCCGCGCGGGTACCGCGCCGGAGACTGACCGCGACATTGACCAGGAAGATCAGTACGCCGATGGCGAACACGAAGGAGCCGATTGATGTGATCAGATTTACCGTATCCCACCCCATCCGGGATGAATAGGTGTAGATCCTTCGCGGCATGCCCAGCAGGCCCGCCAGATGCATGGGAAAAAATCCGGCATTGAAGCCGATGAACATGACCCAGAAGCTCCACTTGCCTATTTTTTCATCCATCATGCGCCCGGTGAATTTGGGGAACCAGTAATAGATGCCCCCTACGACTGGAAATACATTGATTCCAAGCAAAACGTAGTGCAGGTGGGCGACGATGAAATAGGTTTCGTTAAGTTGCCAGTCGAGCGGTACGGCGGCGGTCATTACTCCCGACAGCCCCCCGATGACAAACAGGATGACAAATCCCGCAAAAAACAGAAAAGGTGTCTTGAAGACGGGCGTTCCGAGCCAGATCGTCGCGATCCAGGCGAACACTGCCACGGCGCTCGGGATGGAGATCACGAAACTGGCGGCGCCGAAGATCGACAGGGCAACCGCCGGCAGGCCGGTGGCGAACATGTGGTGGATCCAGACTTCGAAACCGACCAGCATGGTTGCCATGGTGGCGAGCGCTACCCATGCATAGCCTACCAGCGGACGGCGGCAGAAAGTCGGCAATGCGTCGGACACGATTCCCATCGCGGGGAGAACGATGGCATAAACCCAGGGGTGGCCGAAAATCCAGAACAGGTGTTGCCACAACAATGGCTTGCCGCCGTTCGCCACATCAAAAAAGTGGGTCCCGACCTGGCGGTCCAGCCACAGCAGGAAGAATGCGAGGCTGACCGAGGGAATGACCAGCAGGTTGGCTACGGATGCGGTCAGGGTGCCCCAGACCAGGATCGGCACGCGGTTGATGGTCATTCCGGGTGCCCGCATCTTGAACAGGGTCACTACGAAATTCACCGATCCGACCGTCGTGGATACTCCAAGCAATACCATGCCGAGCGCAAAAACGTCGATATTCGGGCCCGTGTTATAGATCGGGCCCGAATAAGGTACATAATTGAACCATCCCGCATTCGGCGCCTGTCCCAACGGAAAGCTCGCATACATGAAAATGCCGGCAAACAAGAAAATCCAGTAGGAGAGCGCATTGAGGCGCGGGAAAGTCATATCGCGCGAGCCCAGCATCAGCGGCCAGAGATAATTCGAAAATCCGGATAATATGGGCAGCGCATACAGAAAGATCATGGTCACGCCGTGCATCGTGAAGAGCTGATTGTATTGCTCTGGAGTCAACAGCGTCAGGTTGGGGCCGGCCAGTTGCAGACGCATGATCAATGCTTCCATTCCGCCGATCAGCAGGAAAACGAAAGCAGTGACGATATATCGCAGGCCGATGACCTTATGATCCACCGTCGAAAGCCAACCCTTCCATCCGGGGAGCGATTCCCATATTTCGGCAAGCCGTATCTCCGCATCCGAGCCGACAGGAGCTTGCCCGATGTCCGGGGAACGCCGCAGCCGGCTATCACTGGGGGGACGTGTTATGGCAGACATGGGCGTGTTTTCAGTCAAGGGTTGAAAGATAAGTGGAAAGAGCCGATTTCTCGGTCTCCGATAATGCAATGCTCGGCATGCGCGATCCGGGCTTGAGCCGCTGCGCATTGACGATCCAGTTCATCAAATCTTCCGGCGTATTGAGAAGCAGTCCTGCTGCAAGCCAGCGGCGCGAATTGAGGTGGGTCAGATCCGGGGCATGCCGGCCCGCAGCATCGGTACCACGGACGGCATGGCAACCCCCACAGCGATCCATGAACAGCCTCTGTCCGAATTCGCCGGTTGAGCCTGGCCTGAAAGGGGATGAAACCGGGCGGCGCTGGGCGTTTCGCCATCTTTCGAAATCCTCGGCACTTTCTGCCACCACTTCGAGGCTCATGCGGGCATGGCCGGCACCGCAAAACTGCGCGCATTGGCCGGCATATATGCCAGGGGAGTCGGCTTGAATCCATTGCTGGTTTATCAGCCCTGGGATCATCTGTGTTTTCCCCGCGAGAGTCGGCACCCAAAAAGCGTGGATGACATCGGCGCTTTTGAGCCTGATGAGGACAGGCTCGCCCACGGGAATATGCAGTTCGTTGGCAGTCGTGACAGTCTGCTCGGGATCATCATGCTCATACTCGATTCTCCACCACCAGTCGTACCCGGTTACCGTCACGGTGATGGCTGGGGTCGAAGGAGGTTTCGCGACCGCATCGAGTACGAGCAGAGAATAGATGACGAGCCCAAAGAGGATGAACGTTGAAATACCGGTACCAATATAAATCCATCTTAATCCTCCACTTTCGGGCCCGATCATTCGCATATCCATGGAAGGGCGATTGCGCAGCAAGGCCACTATCAGGAGCAATGAGATAATCAGCATAATGATCACTGACAGGCCAGCGAGCACCCACCCAAGATACATGGTTGGTTCGGACGCTGGACCATAGCTGCGCATGAAATAATTCAGGGGCGCTTCCGCTGCTTGCGCTGCATTCACCGGGCTTGGCAATGCCAGTGCCAGTGCCGCAGCTGGCCGGAGGACGGAAAGGCTTTGGCCCATGTTTTCCGGGGCTATGCGAGGATGAAATCGTTGTTCCATAAGCAGGATGAATTCGGTTTGCCGTTTAGCGGGATCACGCAAAAATCTGTTTGATCGATTGCCTTATGATTCCTGCCGAGTCGGGGTCGCCATGGAGCATCGCCGAAGCATAGGCTCGCGCCTGTTTGAAGGTGATGTGCGGCGGAAGCGGTGGAACATCGGGGTCGGAAATGACCTCAAGCACTACCGGTCGGTCAGCATGGATCGCGTAGTCCCAGGCAGCGCCAATTTTTTCCGGCTCATCGACGCGAAGCCCGCGAAGGCCGATCAGTTCCGCATACGAGGCATAGGGGAAATTAGGCACATCCTGCGAAGCCGGGAATTTCGGATCGCCTTCCATTGCCCGCTGTTCCCACGTCACCTGGTTCAAATCCCGATTATTGAGAACCATGACGACGAGATTGGGATTGCTCCAGCGCTGCCAGTATTTGCCGATGGTGATCAGTTCGTTCATCCCGTTCATCTGCATGGCGCCGTCACCCACCATCGCGATCGCCGTGCGATCGGGATGGGCAAATTTTGCCGCGATGGCATAGGGGACGCCGGGCCCCATGGTCGCAAGTCCTCCCGAGAGCGAAGCCATCATGCCCTGGCGGGTCTTGAGGTCGCGCGCATACCAGTTGGCTGACGAGCCTGAGTCGCAGGTGAGAATACAGTTATCCGGCAACCGCTGGGACAGTTCCCAGAAAACCCTTTGCGGGTTGATTGGATTAGCTGGCTCCATGGCGCGCGCCTCCATCGTTTTCCACCAGTGGCGGACATATTCTTCGATGTCGCTGCGCCAACGGCGATTTTCTTTTCTTTTCAATAGCGGGATAAGCTGGTTCAGGGTTTCCGCGGCATCTCCGACGAGATTGACTTCCATCGGATAGCGGATACTCATCATGCGTCCGTTGATGTCGATCTGAACTCCGCGCGCTTGACCTTCTTCCGGCAGGAATTCGGAATACGGGAAGCTCGAACCGACCATCAACAACGTATCGCATTCCATCATCATGTCATAGCTGGGCTCGGTACCCAGCAGACCAATGGAACCAGTCACGTACGGCAGCTCGTCGGGAACGGCAGCTTTGCCCAGCAATGCCTTGGCAATGCCGGCGCCGAGAAGGTCGGCAACCTCGAGCACCTGCCGGGTGGCGTTGAGCGCGCCTGCCCCGACCAGCATCGCCACCTTGGAGCCCGCATTCAATATATCGGCAGCATGGCGCAAATCCTCCGCTTTCGGCACGATCCGGGGAGCCTCGTAGCCGGTGCCGGAATGCGCCGTGCCGTGTTCGCGGCCAGGTTTTTCCGCTTCCATCTCCTGAATATCGTTCGGGATGATAATGCAGCACACGCTTCGCTCCGCCTGGGCAATGCGCATGGCGCGATCGACGATGTGGCGCATCTGCATGGGCGTCGTCACCATATGCACATATTCATGGGCTACATCCCTGAACAGTGAAATGAGATCGATTTCCTGTTGATAGTTGCCGCCGAGCGCTGCACGTTTTTGCTGGCCTACAATGGCAACGACTGGCTGGTGGTCGAGCTTTGCGTCGTACAAGCCATTGAGCAAATGAATGGCGCCGGGTCCCGAAGTTGCGAGGCAAACTCCTACTTCCCCGGTGAACTTGGCGTGCGCGCAGGCCATGAATGCGGCCATTTCCTCATGGCGTACCTGCACGAAATCCAGTTCTTGCGATTTGCGGTTAAGCGCGCCCATGATGCCGTTGATGCCATCCCCCGGATAACCAAATATCCGCCGGACTCCCCATTCCATCAGGCGCCGCAATAAAAAATCGCTGACATTCTGGCTCATCGCGTGATCTCCTGCCGGAGGGGCAATCGCCGGCTTACTCCACGTATCTCGTCCGCCGCTGGCGCAAAAAATCGTTGTGCTTATGCTACGCTTTGCTTCAGCCGTTTCTGTTCGCAAGAGCACTCACATTTTTTTCACGCAAGGAAGATATCGGTGAAATAACTGTGAGATATGTGTGGAGGTTTGAGTAACAGTCTCGTGTGATAAGCTTGGCGCCATAAGTAGTGTCACTTTCCTTTTCGGTCGGCGAGGCAAAGATTATGGCCATCGGTCATGTTCGCATGTCAGTCTTTAGTGTGCGAAAATCATGCAAAGATAGGTTGGAAGGGAGGAATAGCGACGCGAACGCAAAGGAAGTAAAGAGGAGATACGGGAGAGAGGAAACAAGGTTTGTTGCGAATTCAAGCGGAAGGAGGCCTAAAAAGAACCTGACCCCGGCACGGCCAGGTCAGGCCATGCTCGGGGTCAGTGGAAGGGGATTGCTGTCAGCTTTCTAGAAGGCGACTTGGTACTGGAGTACGAAACGTCCCCTGCTGGAGGTTTTGACGATGTCGCCCATCGGGTCGAAGTTGAAAATAGGCCTGTTCTGGTAGTCGAAGGTGATCTTGCTGTTGTGGCCCTTCAGCAACCAGTTCACGCCGCCGTTGAAGACATTCATCTGGTCGTGAAGCCGCTTGTAGTTTGCGCTCAACAGGGAGGTGTAGATCTGTAGCTGGCCGTTATTCCCGGGGATCAGGTCCTTGGGCAGCAGATAGCCGAACTGGGCATACCACACTTCCCCCGTGCCGAACATCGGGAAGGTGTTGCCTGCTCCATTGAAACTTCCCCCTGCGCCAAGGCCATTGGCCGTGTTCGCGCCATTGCCGTTCATCCGGAGATAATTCGGGCCATAATCATAAACGAAGTAACCGATATAGGCGGAGACCGCCGTTTCCTTCACCTTATCCACCGCCGCGTCCAGAAACATGGCAACCGACCAGTGGGTCATGTCGTGATATTGGGCGGTTGATGGACTGGTGCCGGTCCACATCGCATTTTTCTCGGTGATGAAGCCGGCTTCGAGATTCAGTATGTCCTTCTTGCCCAGGTAGGTTCCTTGCATGTAGTCATTGGTTATGGGTTCCGTATCCCAGAAGTTCCAGTAGAACATGCCGCCATATTGTTTCTTATGGCCAACCTGGGCAAAATCCGAAACTGTTGGAGAAATAGCGGGTTGTGCTAGTCCGTCGGTTGTAACGGGGAACGAATCCTGCGCGGCTATCCGGTAGCGGAACTTGCTGATCTGGCCGCGAAGCCAGATTCCCAGGTTTCTATTGAAGAGTTGGGTTCTTTCCGTGGCGTACTGCGCCCCGACAGGAACATCCAGGGTCATGATGGTGCTGACGCTGGGAGAAGTGAAGCGCGATAGTCCATTAGCCATCGAGAGGCCGCCGCCTGCAATCATCTGATGCCCCTGCGTCAGGCGCAACTCGGTGAAGGCATCGTGAAAGTAGGGCATGGCCGCGATATGGCGGTTGTCATTCTGCTGAGCAATGAAGTTGAAATTATTGATCCCGTATTGCGTGTAAAAGTACACTCTATCGGTAAGCTGCCCCTGCAATACCAGACGGGTCCGGCGCAAGCTGACTTCGGTTGTGTCGGTCACTGGCTGGTTCTGAATCATCGATCCTGGGTTGTTCTGCTCGTATGCCAACTGAACCTGGTTAAGCATGCCGAGTTTGATGTACTGGCTGCCATCGCCGTTCAGGTTCAGCTTGAACGGGTCTGCTTTCACCCAATCCGAGTATCCAAATCCACCGGGTTTTGGCGCACCAGGGGCAGTGCCCGCGGGAATTGCCGCTGCGGTGGCGGCGACCGCGCCCTCCCTGCTCGTGGGAGCGGGCGGGACAGCCCCAGCGGCGCTTGCGGGAGCTTTCGGCATATCCGATACTTTTTCAAAAGACCCCATGCGTACCCGCCCCTCTCCAGGTTCTGCATAGATCTGCTTGGTCTTGGTATCGACATAGAGGTCTATGGTATAGCCCTTTGACGATGAAGCATCCGCGCCTCCCGCGGTTTGCTTGTCCTGCGCATATAAGGAAGTCGAAACAAGGCAACAAGCAGCAGCTATTAATGAAAGACTAGGTTTCATTAAATGATTCCCCCCACGTTGAAGATTGAAATTAAGTCAAGATTATTCTATTTGAATATCGGAAATCTTTTGCCCAATGCTGTTTCCGTTATTTTTTCATTTTCTGATTGTAACTGAAGTTAGCACAACAGACGTCAACTAAATGTCAAGTGAAAGTGAAGATTTGGTTAATCTGGCGGTGCTGCCCAGGAATCGCAGGGTCTATCCCAAACCATGATAAAAGAATGGTTTTTGATCTCCTGAAAGTGGTGGCCAGGAAGCTAATTATGACAGCGAATTTATTTCCGGGGCAAGGAATTTGCGCGAAGGCAGCAATGGGCGTTATGGCGATACAAAACCCGCGGGAATGGAGGCCGCCGAAAACACGTTTGAAATGGTGCATGCAGGAGATCGCGTGGAACTTTTTTGAGAATTTGAAGAGATGGCGCCCACTTTTCCATACCTGATTCCGGAATGGGCCGGGTGGGTTAGAACGGCAGTGTTCATCAATGAACAGATTTCAGCCATTCATCATTACCGCACCGGATTCTGGCTGCCGGGGAGCCTATCCGCCTCCGGCGCCGCCTGCGGATATATTGGTATCCACATCCGGATCCGGTCCGGGCGGCCGGTCTGGTCCGTAAAAAAGCTTTATGAATCTGCGAAGCACGCTGTCTCCCTCCGCATGCTCCCACCACGAGTTGCCCGGTTGCACATCGTATGCTTCGGAAGATGCCGGGTTTGGCGGCGGGAAAGTATTCTGGTCCGGCTTGTCCGCTTTTTCCCCCTTGTCTTCTCCCTTGAACGGGGACGCCGTTTCCACGGTTATCGGTTTGGCAGGCTCCTTTTCCGCCATTGCAATGCCTGCATGGCTCAGGCAGCCCAAGGCGGCGAGCATGCTACCGTATCTCGCCGCGCTGACAGGGATCTGCCTGAGGCCAAATCTTTCATGCGGTTTTTTCATATCAAAGCCGCGATATCAGCCCCCGGCTCCTCCGGCGGAGAGATTTTCCTCCACATCGCGGTTGGGTCCGCGTGGCGTATCGGGGCCGTAAAAGATCCGGATCATCTTGCAAAGAAAAGTCTCGTCCTCCGGGGTGGAGTAGGCGCATGACCCGGGATCTCTCTCAGAGGTCGCGCTGGGCTCGAAGCTGGCAGTCTGCGCCGGTGGCGGCGGGTTTTCCGCATTGGGCGCTGTATTTGTCTGATTGCTCCCCTGGCTCGCCCCTTGTTTTTTTGCAGCATCTCCCCATGGAGCGGAGTGCTGCCCTGAGTTCGACTGGGCGTGCGCAATGCCGTTCCCCAGAAAAAACAGGGCGATAAAAAATGCGCCAATTGATGTCAAGCTATTGAATGTGAATTTCATCGTGGTACGTTTCCTGTTGGAAAAGGTGAATGAAGGAAATGATACTACTCCATTTTTTTATCCATTCCGACAGAGAGACCCAAAAAACCTTTTTGTCCCGCACTTCCTTGGCAGAGAGCGGCCGCCGTTGGTTTTCGTTGCGGGAGCATGGAGGGAATATAGGGAAGCGCCCGGAAAGCCTTTTTCAGGCGACAAGAACAGCAGGAATAAAAAGCCGGTTCCGCGGGCGGGGCAGGGCCCGCGGAACCGGCTGAGGTCAAGATCGCAGCAACAACCTCTGGAAACTTCTTCCTGCCTTCAGCTGTGAGGTCGAGATGGCGGAATGCAGGAAGAAGGAAGCTTTCGCATATAGGGCGTACACGAGCGGCCTTATCTATATACTATATAAATATAATTTCTATGACCAGCTAGCCAAGCTAGGCAATGGAGCCCATCGATCCAAACGAACTCCTGGACCTGCTTCTCCGGGCGGCTACAAAGCCTATCAGGGCCAATCCGGCGAGCAGCATGGCATAGGTTTCGGGCTCCGGAACCGCGGAAGCAAATCCCGGCACATCCGTCAGCACGATACGCCCGTTGAGATCTTGGATCTCCCGCGCATCGCCATTCGGAAAGAGGGAGCTATATGCATTGATGTCGGCCTGGGAGATATACAGCGGCTGTGCCAGGTCAACCCATTTTACCCCTTCCGAAAACGGCGGGGTTGTCAGCGAGCCGTCGTAGCGGAAGGATTCCAGGTTGCTTGGCAGGAGCGTATTCAGATCGAAGTGGTTGAAGACGTGCGTCTCTGTCGTGGTTTTGGGCAGATCCGAAAAAATGGGGTCCAGCGACGTCTGCGGGGGGTTATGCGCATCGGATGCGTCCACCCATCGGCCTACCACGAGTAGATTATTGCTGGCATCGCTGAATACAAGGTGCATTTCCATGGGATAGGTATGGCCGTTTTCCAGGTTCTCGGCCGGCGTGTGAAAATGGAACTGCGCCAGATTATACGTGTCTCCGTTCAGCGTTACCGATCCTGCACCCGCGGGAACGATTGCCCTGGCGGCGGTTGCATACACATCAGGCGAGCCGTTATTGATCACGCTGAGCGTGGTATCCGAGCTCAGGTTGAACTGCAGCGGCGGCAGCGCCTGGAACTTCGTATCTTGCGAAGTGATGTCTATCGGGCTTTGTTGCTCCATCGTGGCCAGATTTTCCGCCAAAGTACCCGCGTGTGCCGCAGGCAGCGAGACCAGGAAAAGAGCGGAGCCGAGCGTTGCAAGAGGCAGCAGTCGAAACAGTGATCTGTCCATAGTGACGTCCCTTATAAAAATTTATGACGAAAAAGTATGAAAGGTGGAAATCGCATTATGCAGCTTAAATCTAGCATGGCCTATGTGAAAAAAAAGTGTCTTAAATATAAAGAATTCGTCAAGCCGGAGGAATGGAGCCGAATGGCTTGTTGCTATTTTCCCTATTATTTTTATCATTAATTTCATTGGGTTGTTTCGGTTTTCCATCTTCCGCGCTCCCCCGGGAGCCACTCGGTGTCTCCAACGGGAGACACTGTTTCCGACCGCTTCGCATCACGTTTGTGGATTATGTTTGTGGATTATGCCAGCAGCCATCAGGTTCGATCAGAGCGTCGGCGGCTCCCGGCCCCCAACTGCCGCGCTCATAGGGAAGCGCGGAATGGTGTCTGGTTAGCACGTCATCCACCGCCACCCAGGCGGCTTCGACTGCTTCTTCCCGGGCAAACAATGCGCCCTCGCCGATCATCGCATCATGCAACAGCCTTTCGTAGGGCAATTCCTGACCAAAGTGTTCCTCCACCAGACAGAGTTCCTCCTGGTCGCCAATGAATTCCTTCCCGCCGCGCTTGACTCGAGCGGCCAGCGCGATAGTGGAAACAGGAGAAAGGCGAAAGCGAAAATAGTTGGCGTCGCACGCCGCGCGTGCCGAATCGGCAAACAACTTTTGCGGCGGTGATTTCAACTGAACGACAACTTCAGTGGCGGTATCCGCGAGAAACTTGCCGGAACGCAAGTACCACGGCACTCCCTCCCAGCGCCACGAGTCGATATGAAGACGCAAGGCGCAGAATGTTTCCACATCCGAGTCCGGGTTTACACCCTTCTCCTCGCGGTAGCCTGCATACTGGCCGCGCACGACTTCGTCCGGATCGATTGGCCGCATGGCTTTGAAGACGCCGGCCTTTTCCTCCTGGACGGCTCGGAAGCCCTTGTAAGAGGGCGGTTCCATTGCAAGCAGAGCGACGATCTGAAACAGGTGATTCTGGATCACGTCGCGCAGACAACCCGCCGATTCGTAAAACGCCCCGCGTCCTTCCACGCCAAAATTCTCGGCAAGGGTGATCTGGACGCTGGCTATATAATTACGGTTCCATATCGGCTCGAGGAAGGAATTGGCGAAGCGGAAATAGAGGATATTCATGATCGCCTCCTTTCCGAGAAAATGATCGATGCGGAAGATCGATTCATCCGGGAACACGGAGCGGGCAACCCGATTGAGTTCCTGAGCAGAGGCGAGATCCCGCCCGAAGGGTTTTTCGACGATCACGCTCGCATCCTTCGCCAACCCGACGGAACCCAGCGCGGTGATGACGGTTTCGAAAAGCGAGGGGGGAATGGCGAGATAATAGGTGGGCCGCCCGATGTCCTTCAGCGCGCGCTTGAGCGCCTGGAAAGTATCCGGATTGTTGTAGTCTCCCGGCACATAGCGAAACAGCTTGAGAAGGCGATCGAGCGCATCCTGGTCGTCGATCTTTCCCCATTTTTTCAGTGATTCGATCACGCGTTCGCGGAGTTGGTCAAGATTCCAGCGGCTCGATGCGACGCCGATGACAGGCACATCGAGCGCTTTCTGCCTGATCAGGGCATAAAGCGCCGGAAAAATTTTTTTGTAGGCGAGATCTCCGGTGACGCCGAACAGTACCAGGGCGCCTGAGGCGGGAGAATTTGTGGATGTATCCGTTATCCCGCTCATTAGCCTTCCTCCTTCTTTTCGTGATGTCCCCCGAATCGTTTTCTCATCGCCGAGAGCAACCGGTCAGCGAATTCGGCATTGCCGCGCGACTCAAAGCGGCTGAAGAGTGCCGCGCTAATCACCGGGACCGGCACACCCTCATCCACCGCGGCCAGCGTGGTCCATCTTCCCTCGCCCGAATCGGACACCCTGCCGGAAAACCCAGCCAGAGTGGCATCTTCCAGCAAGGCTTCCGCAGTCAGGTCGAGCAACCAGGAAGCAACGATGCTGCCCCGCCTCCAGACCTCGGCGATTTCGGGCAGATCCAGTTCGTACTGGTAGAATTCAGGGTTGCGCATCGGTGTCGTTTCCGCGTCCGCTTCCAGCACACGCTTGCCTGCATTCGCGCTGTGCAGGATATTCAGTCCTTCCGCATAGGCGGCCATCAGGCCATACTCAATCCCGTTATGCACCATCTTCACGAAATGGCCGGCTCCGTACGGACCGCAGTGGAGGTACCCCTGCTCGGCTGTTCCCTTTTGCTTGCGTCCCGGTGTGCGCGGGGCCGCTCCAATGCCGGGCGCGAGTGCGGCAAAGATGGGATCCAGGCGCTGAACGACTTTCTCGTCCCCTCCTATCATCAGACAGTACCCGCGTTCCCGTCCCGCTACGCCGCCGCTTGTTCCCACGTCGACATAATGTATGCCTTTGGACAGGAGATCCGCGCCGCGCCTGATATCGTCGTGATAGTAGGAGTTGCCGCCGTCGATGATGATGTCGCCGGGATCGGCAAGGGCCATCAGCTTTGCAATAAGTCCGTCAACTACGGCCGCGGGGACCATTAGCCACATTGCGCGGGGCTTGGCCAATCCGTCAACGAATTCCTCCAATGTACCCGTTCCGATGGCACCCTGCTGTTGAAGTTCGTTCACCGCCTCCGCCCGTTCATCGTAGACCACGCATTCGTGACCTGCTTTGAGCAGGCGGCCGACCATGTTGATTCCCATCCGTCCCAATCCGATCATTCCCAGTTGCATTTTGCACCTCCATCAATCAAGCGTATCAGGTAATCCGCCACGCCATATAGCCGGCGAACCTTGCAAATCAGGACTGTTTGCGGCAAATCGGGTCGTGCCGGGTGGAGCATCCCCCTGGCGCCGGGCGTGGTCCGAGCCGCTATGCCGCTGGCTTGGCCCCAGCCAGGGCGGCGCTAACGATGGATTGGGCCTCATCGACAATGTGCTGCAGATGATCCGTGCCGTTAAAACTTTCCGCGTAGATCTTATAGATATTTTCCGTGCCGGATGGGCGCGCGGCAAACCATCCATTTTTTGCCATGACTTTGATGCCGCCTATGGAAGCGTCGTTGCCCGGCGCACGAGTAAGGATCGTCTCTATTTTCTCCCCGGCGAGCTCCTTGGAGAGCACCTGTTGCGGCGAGAGTCCGGCCAGGATTTTCTTCTGGTCGGGTGTTGCCGGAGCATCGACGCGTTCGAAGAAGAATTTGCCAAAATCCTGTTCCAGCCCGCGGTATATTTCTCCGGGGTCCTTTCCCATTCTCCCCGTTATTTCCGCTGACAGCAGTGCCGCCGTGATCCCGTCCTTATCTGTTGTCCAGGCGGTGCCATCGATGCGAAGAAAGGAAGCCCCTGCACTTTCCTCCCCACAAAAACCCAGGGAGCTATCGAGCAGGCCATCTACAAACCATTTGAATCCAACTGGCGTCTCATATAGTTTTCTGCCGGCTCCGCCCGCAACCCGATCGATCATGTGGCTGCTTACTACCGTTTTCCCGATCGCCACATTGGCGTTCCATTTCGGCCTGTTGGCAAAAAGATAGTGAATGGCAGCCGAGAGGTAATGATCGGCGGGCAGCAGGCCCGAGCTTCGGGTGACGATACCATGCCGGTCGTGATCGGTATCGCAGGCAAAGGCAATATCGAAACTGTCTTTCAAGCCGATCAGCCCCTGCATGGCGTAGGATGAGGACGGATCCATGCGAACCTTCCCATCCCAATCCAGAGTCATAAAGCGGAAAGTGGGATCTACTGTCTTGTTTACAACTTCAAGGTCGATGCCGTAGCGCGCAGCAATGGCTTCCCAATAATGGACTCCTGCGCCACCTAGCGGATCCACCCCCATGCGGATGCCCGATTCGCGAATCGAGGACATATCGATCACAGCCCCGAGATCACCGACATAGCTATCGAGAAAACTGTGAACATGCGTGGTGGGAGCAGCCAATGCCTTTTCAAAGCCTGTCCTTCGAACCCCCGAAAGATTATTTTTTAGAAACTCATTGGAAAGGGATTCGATTATGGCGGTGGCTTCGACGCCGGCCGGCCCGCCATGATACGGGTTGTATTTGAATCCGCCGCTGTCCGGCGGGTTGTGCGATGGCGTGATCACGATGCCATCCGCAAGTTTTGCGCTTCGTCCCTGGTTGTATGTCAGTATGGCATGTGAAACTGCGGGGGTGGGGGTATATTCCCCCCCGCTTGCCAGCATTACGTCCACGCCGTTAGCGGCAAGCACTTCCAGCGCGCTGGCAAAGGCAGGTTCGGAAAGCGCATGGGTGTCGATGCCGAGAAACAGCGGCCCATCTATGTTCGTTTGCCTTCGGTATTGGCAGATGGCTTGGGTAACGGCGAGTACGTGCCATTCGTTGAAGCTGGTTTCCAGAGAGGAACCGCGGTGCCCCGAGGTTCCAAAGGCAACTCTTTGGGCCGGTACGGACCAGTCAGGGATTTTCGCATAGTAGGCGGTAACAAGCCGGGGTACATTCGTGAGCATATCCGCTGGGACCGCTTTGCCGGCGAATGGGTTGATTTTTGGAGCAGCCTTTTCGGTGGCCATAATAGTCTCGCTTCGAATAGTGGCGGTAAGAAACTGCAGCACAACATATCAAACTGATACGAGAAGAAACTGGCGGGCCCGCTGGCAAGGTTCGAAGATAGCCGGGCTACCATAACAGGAGGAGCCGGCGTGCCGGCATTCCCGGTTCCCGATGCCGTTATTTCAAGACGCGATCAGCCTGTTATCCCGCCCCCGTCTCTGCATCCGACATAACGCCTGATGAGCGCATTGGTCGAACTGTCATGCTTCAGATTCGGGTCGCCCATGGGTGCCATCTCCTTGACGATGCGTTTGGCGAGTTCCTTGCCGAGCTCAACGCCCCATTGGTCGAAGGAATCGATATTCCAGATAGCTCCTTGCGTAAAGACGGCGTGCTCATAGAGGGCAACCAGTGTTCCGAGCGTATAAGGAGTGAGGCGTTCGGCGAGAATCGTGTTGGTCGGGCGATTGCCTGGAAATGTCCGATGTGGACAAAGCCAGTCGGGCGTTCCTTCTGACTTGACCTCTTCGCTGGTTTTACCGAAAGCCAGGGCTTCCGTCTGGGCAAAAAGGTTGGCCATAAGCAGATCATGATGATTTCCAAGGGGATTAAGCGTCTGGCAAAATCCGATGAAGTCGCATGGGATCAGGCGAGTTCCCTGGTGTATCAACTGATAGAACGAGTGCTGTCCATTGGTGCCTGGCTCGCCCCAAACTATCTGGGACGTCTGGTAATTGACAGGAAAGCCATCCAGCCTCGCCTGCTTGCCATTGCTTTCCATTGCCAGTTGCTGCAGATAAGCCGGAAAGCGTTTGAGATATTGGTCATAAGGCAGCACGGCAAGCGTCTCGCTGCCGAAAAAATTGTTGTACCAGATTGCCAGCAGCCCCATGATGACAGGCAGATTCCTGTCAAATGGCGTAGTGCGAAAGTGCTCGTCCATCGCATGAAAGCCTGCCAGCATGGAGCGAAAATTCTGGGGACCTATGGCAATCATGGTTGAAAGACCTATTGCCGAGTCCATCGAATAGCGGCCCCCCACCCAATCCCAGAAACCGAACATATTTGCCGGGTCGATTCCGAAATCCGAGACTTCCACGGTGTTGGTGGAGACGGCAACGAAGTGCTTGCTCACGGCGCGCGCATCATCGAACGCATCCAGCATCCATTGGCGAGCGGCGTGGGCGTTGGCAAGCGTTTCCGTGGTCGTGAATGTTTTCGAGCAAACGATGAATAATGTTTCCTCGGGGCTGATATCCCTGGTGGCTTCCCTGAAATCGGTGCCATCCACATTCGAGACGAAGCGGAAGACCATGTCTCGCTGGCTGTATGCACGCAAGGCCTCATAGGCCATTACCGGCCCCAGGTCGGATCCGCCTATGCCGATATTGACGATGTTCCGGATTCGTTTGCCGGTATGGCCGCGCCATCCGCCGCTGCATAATTCATTGGCGAAGGTCGTCATTCGATCAAGCACTGCGTGTACTTCCGGCACCACATTGATTCCATCCGCCATGATTTGCGCATCCCTGGGTGCGCGCAAGGCGGTATGCAGGACGGCGCGCCGCTCCGTCGAGTTGATCGGCTTGCCTTCGAACATGGCGGCAATGCGCTTTTGCAATCCGCATTCTTCCGCGAGCTGAACCAGCAACCGAAGCGTTTCGGCGGTAATGCGATTTTTCGAGTAGTCAAGGTAAAGGCCAGCAGCTTCAGCCGTGAAGCGCTCGCCCCTCCGGGCGTCATCCGCAAAAAATTCGCGGAGATGCTTGTCACGGATTGCTTTGAAATGAGATGAGAGTGCTTTCCACGCGGGAAACTCCGTCAGGGATGGGGTGCCGGGTTGAATCGAGACCGGAGGTTCGACACTCATGTCAGCCTCACGCGTTGTGTATTCATGATCGCTCCCGTTCGGCAGGATCTGCCAGTATCCAGCAGTCCGTTTGATAGGTTACACACGGCAGAGCAGGGCTTCATGTGGTTTCATTCGCCTGCCCCACGTCGGGCATTCGGTGCTTGGTATCAAAACCGGCTCGCCCCAGGCATTTATCTCCGGACGCGGCCGATCCATGAAGTGTAGCAAGCCCAGCGTTCAGAAATCTAGCACAGCAGGCATCAAGAAAATGTTAAGGCGGTGTTCAACCTGAATCCGGCAGTTGTAGCGAACGCACCATACAGGAGAATATAGGGTGAACGCCGAGTACCGCGAAAAGCCTTTGCGGGCATGGACAATCTATTGCGGAGCACTCATCCTTTTTCTCTTCATCAGCCGCCAAAGCCGAAGACCATAGCCGGACAACGCGTAGAGAAGGAAAAGACAGAAGAGAACGACCGGCGGATGGCTGGGTATCAGCACAAAAAAGAACAGCGCCAGCAGCAACACGGTGATGAATGGCACGCTTTTGCGCAGATTGATCTCTTTTCCACTGTAATAGGGGAGATTGCTGACCATGGTCAGCCCAGCGAACAGTGTGATGCACCATGCAAGCCATCTGACATCGGACCCTGCGATATCGAAGTCCAGCATCACCCAGACCAGCCCCGCTATCAGCGCGGCAGCCGCGGGGGTGGGCAATCCCTGAAAAAAACGCTTGTCGATCACTTCTGCATTGGTGTTGAAACGTGCAAGGCGCAGCGCCGCGGATACGCAATAGATGAATGCTGCGATCCATCCGAGTTTACCCATGCCTTTCAGCGCCCACTCATATATGACCAGTGCTGGGGCAGCGCCAAACGAAACCATGTCCGCCAGGCTGTCGTATTCCGCGCCGAATTCGCTCTGGGTATGAGTAAGGCGTGCCACGCGGCCATCCAGCCCGTCCAGCACCATGGCAATGAAAATGGAAACTGCCGAGTGTTCGAACCGCCCATTCATCGCTTGCACGATCGCATAAAATCCGGCGAATAGTGCAGCAGTGGTGAACAGGTTCGGAAGGAGATAGATTCCGCGCCGCCGCAGCTTGGATCTGAGAACGAGGCGGGACTGTGGTTCATGCGTCATCTGCGCAAGCCGCTGGAAGGGCGGAGGATGGTAAAACGAGTGATAGCCCGTTTATATGGATAGCGGATAAATAGCATCAGCGTCAGAAAAAGAGGTGCAGAAGGGATGGGATGACATCTGGAAGGCTGCGCATCACATATGAAAAATGGCGTTGCCCGCCGCCTCCCATCCACCTGCGCGATGCTAATTTTTCGCCTGGTCAACCAGTTTGTTCTTTCTGATCCATGGCATCATCTCGCGCAGCTTCGCGCCGACGGTTTCGATTTGATGAGTGGAGGCAAGACGGCGGCTCGCTTTAAGCATGGGGGCTCCGGCCCGGTTTTCCAGAATAAACTCGCGTGCGTATTCCCCGGTTTGTATTTCGCGCAGGATCTTGCGCATTTCCGCGCGGGTCGTATCGGTAACGATGCGCGGACCCCGTGAAATATCTCCATATTCCGCGTTATTCGATATCGAGTAACGCATGTTGGCTATGCCCCCTTCATAGATCAGATCGACGATCAGCTTGACTTCGTGGAGGCACTCGAAATAAGCCATCTCGGGAGCATATCCCGCTTCCACCAGGGTTTCGAAACCTGTCTGGATCAACGCCGTGAGCCCGCCGCATAACACCACCTGCTCGCCGAAAAGGTCGGTCTCAGTTTCCTCGCGAAAGTTGGTCTCGATTACGCCCCCGCGCGTGCCTCCATTCGCCGCCGCATAGGAGAGCGCCAGGTCGCGTGCCTTGCCGGATTTATCCTGGTGCACCGCAATGAGGGAAGGCACGCCTCCTCCCTGGGTATAGGTGGAGCGGACCAGGTGGCCGGGTCCTTTGGGTGCGATCATGATGACATCGAGATCGTCTCGGGGCGATACCTGGCCATAATGTATATTGAAACCGTGGGCGAATGCGAGAGCAGCGCCTTTCTTGAGATTGGGCTCGATCTCGGCCATATAGACTGCGGCAATCTGTTCATCAGGCAACAGCACCATGACCACGTCCGCTTCCCTTACCGCTTCTCCCACTTCTTTCACCGTAAGACCGGCTTTTTCCGCCTTGCCCCAGGATGCGCCCTCCTTGCGCAAGCCCACTGTCACCGTTACGCCGGAATCCCTCAGGTTATTGGCATGGGCGTGGCCTTGCGAGCCATAGCCCACAATAGTGACCTTTTTCCCCTTTATAAGAGATAGATCGGCATCCTTATCGTAAAAAACATTCATGTTTCACCTTCTGTAAAATGGAAAAGCGTCAAAGGGTTGACGAGAGACAACACCAGGGCATGGGCCAGCCTATGGCAGAATGATCTTGAGGAAACGCTGAATAAATCCTCGCTGAGCGCGTTGCCGGTAAAATCCGGATGATCATAAGGCGCGCGACACAGGTCGTAGCTGGGCCTACGATGCCAGGGAGTGCAACGCCATGAGCATGCGATTTTACCACAACCCTTATGGGGCGGGGCTTTGCGAGCGGTCTGCCTTGTCAGGCTCCTGACGAAGGGGATCAACCATTCGCGTCGTCGCTTTTCGGCGCATCCCATCCCGCAAAGCCACCGCCGCGCCACCAGAGATTTATTCAGCGCTCCCTTAAACCTTAAGTATCCGCTCGCCCCGGCCGATACCCGACGCACCGGTACGCACCGTCTCCAGGATGGCGCTGCGGTTGACCCCATCGAGAAACGCATCGAGCTTTGACCCCGTACCCGTCAGCTCGATAGTGTAGGACTTATCCGTAACGTCAATGATGCGGCCGCGAAAGATATCGGCCATGCGTTTTATTTCCTGGCGATCTTCGCCTACCGCCCGCAGCTTTATCAGCATCATCTCGCGCTCGATATGATCGCCTTCGCTTAAATCCACAACTTTGACTACTTCGATCAGCTTGTTCAATTGCTTCGTGATCTGCTCGACCACGTCGTCTGACCCCGTGGTAACCACGGTCATGCGTGACAAGGTCGGGTCTTCCGTTGGCGCCACCGTAAGCGATTCGATGTTATAGGCTCGAGAGGAAAACAGGCCGGCGACGCGGGATAGGGCGCCCGCCTCGTTTTCCATGAGCAGTGAGATGATGTGGCGCATGTCTATACCAGAATCATTTCGGAGAGGCCTTTGCCCCCTGGCACCATGGGGAAGACGTTTTCCGTCTGGTCGGTGACAAAATCCATGAATACGAGTTTGTCTTTAAGCCCGAAAGCCTCTCGCAATGCGTCCTCGACATCGCCCGGCTGCTGGATTTTCATGCCGACATGGCCGTAGCTCTCGGCCAGCCTGACGAAGTCAGGAAGCGCATCCATATACGATTCGGCATAACGATTGCCATGAAAAAATTCCTGCCATTGCCGCACCATGCCCATGTAGCGATTGTTCAGGTTGATGATTTTGATCGGGAGATTGTATTGCTTGCAGGTGGATAATTCCTGGATGCACATTTGAATACTGGCTTCCCCGGTAACGCAGGCCACGGGACTTCCGGGATTGGCGAATTGCACGCCCATCGCTGCGGGAAGGCCGAAGCCCATGGTCCCCAGACCCCCGGAATTGATCCAGCGGCGTGGCTTGTCGAACTTGTAAAACTGCGCCGCCCACATCTGGTGCTGGCCTACATCCGAGGTGATGAAAGCATTTCCACCAGTGACCTTGTAGAGTTTCTCAATGACCATTTGCGGCTTGATGACCGGAGCCTCGCGATCATATTTGAGGCAGTCGCGGGAGCGCCACGACTCGATTTGTGCCCACCATGCATCGAGTGCGGCCTGGTCCACCGTCTCTTTGCGGGATTTGAGCTGTTTTATCAACTCGACCAGTACATCGGAGACGCTGCCAACAATGGGAACATCCACCTTTACACGCTTGGAGATGGACGAGGGATCGATATCGATGTGTATGATCCTGCGTTCCTCATTGAAGAAATGCTTGGGATTGCCGATGACGCGATCATCGAAGCGGGCGCCTATTGCTACCAGTACATCACAATGCTGCATTGCCATGTTGGCTTCGTATGTTCCGTGCATGCCCAGCATACCCACGAACCGCGGATCGGTCGCGGGGTAGCCTCCCAGCCCCATCAAGGTGTTCGTGCACGGAAACCCCAGCATTTGCACGAGCTCCGTCAACTGCGGGGCGGCATCGCTCAGGATGACGCCTCCCCCCGCGTATATCATGGGGCGCTTCGCGCCGAGTATCAGCTGGACCGCTTTTTTTATCTGTCCGGAATGCCCTTTCGTGACGGGATTGTAGGATCGCATGGCGACACTTTCGGGGTACCTGAATACTGTCGTCTGCTGGCTCACGTCCTTTGGAATGTCAACCAGCACGGGGCCTGGGCGACCGGTGGATGCGATATAGAAGGCTTTTTTAATGGTTGCCGCCAGTTCCCCGATCTCCTTGACCAGAAAGTTATGTTTGACGCAGGGACGCGTGATGCCTACGGTATCGACTTCCTGAAACGCATCCAGCCCTATGGCGTGGGTAGGAACCTGCCCGCTGATGACCACCAGCGGAATCGAATCCATGTAGGCGGTGGCGATGCCTGTTACCGCATTGGTTACGCCAGGTCCGGACGTGACCAGTGCCACCCCTACCTTGTTGCTGGAGCGCGCGTAGCCGTCGGCGGCATGTACGGCTGCCTGCTCATGCCGTACCAGGACATGCCTGACTTTGTCCTGCTTGAACAGTTCATCGTAAATGAATAGCACGGCGCCGCCGGGGTAGCCAAAAATATAATCGACCCCTTCTTTCTGCAAACAACGCACTGTAATCTCAGCGCCCGTCAATTCCGTTTCCATGCTTTCCTGAATCCAAATAGGTGCTGCCAGAAATAATGAAAAAATACTGAACAGTAACGGTTAGCGAGCCGCTGGTCAACCCCTATCCAACGGCTGGCGGCGCGAAGAGACTCAGGGATAACAGCGATTTCCGGGGTATTCTTCCGAAGTAGGAGGGGACGCTGCGCCAGCGGGGATTTGTTCAGCGCTTCCTTAACCGACCTCGCGCCTCGGCGACCCGGAGAACGGAGGAGTTGCGCCGGTGTCCGAAGCTTCATTCAGGATTATGCAAGAGAAGTGTTCTTGCTGCCGCCAGCCGGGCTTCCATCGGAATCAAAAAAGGGAAAAGCAGGCTCAGCTTCTTTCGGCGATTCCCCGGTCCTCGGTTTTTCGATGCGGGCACGCGGGCTTGGTACAATCCGCATAAAGCGATAGCGAGTGTTCATGGATGATGAAACCACGATCTTTGGCAATCCTGGCTTGCCGTTTTTCGATTTCGGCATCGTAAAATTCTTCAACCCTTCCACATTGCAGGCATACCAGATGGTCGTGGTGGGTGGTGCTGGCAAGTTCAAAAACAGCTTTTCCCCCTTCAAAATGGTGGCGCTCCAGCAGGCCAGCTTGCTCGAACTGGGTGAGCACGCGATATACGGTTGCGAGACCGATGTCTTCTCCCTCACTGATGAGTGTCTTGTAGACATCTTCCGCGGACAGATGGCGCACGGGACTGCTTTCAAATAGGCTCAGGATGCGCAACCTCGGCAGGGTCGCCTTCAGGCCCATGGTTTTGAGGTCGTTCGATTTACTCATGGCGTCCATCCATCGGGTTGTTTTGCTGTATCATATAACGTTAGGGAATCCCTGAACAAGTTTTCGCGGGTGCGACGGCAGCGTCGCTGGGTGGGATGGTATGCTGAAAGGCGGCGCAATTGGACCGCATGGCGGATTGCGGCTGCGCCAACCTTGCCGGCGGTCCGGGCATCCTTGCCGCTCCAACCTCCACCTTGCAGAGACTCCTCGAGCGGCGCCCCAGGGGGAGTTTAGGTGCTCTTCTGCATCGTTGCCCAGCTGCGGACCTCGTTGCACCTTATGATCATCCCGATTTTACCAGCAACGCGCGCAGCGAGAATTTGTTCAGCGCTTCCCTGGTATCCTGAACCGGAAATACGTTGAATAAATACTTGGGTCATTTCCGCGAAGGCTTGAATCCGGTAGCTTGAAAAAGCTCTGGATTCCGGCTCGCCGCTGGCGCGGCGTCCGGAATGACGGGGGTTTTTATGCAATGAATTTACGATTCACTACACTGGTTTGTTTTGAAGACATACGCTGCCTCGATGCGCGCAAGAATACTTCCGCTGCTTGTATTGCTATCGCTTGCCGGATGTTCGTCTGTTCCATCCGTACTATACAAAATCGAGATTCAGCAGGGTAACGTCATTACCCAGGATATGGTGGATAAGCTAAAGCCCGGCATGTCCCGCTCGCAGGTGCGCTTTGTGCTTGGTTCGCCTTTGATCAGCGACCCGTTTCATGAAAACCGCTGGGATTATATTTATCGGCTTGAGCAAAGGGGGCAGCTGGTGGAGCAGCGGAAGCTGACCGTGTTTTTCGAGGGCGATAAGCTGGTGCGTATCGATGGCACGTTTTCGCCTTCGATTGCTTTCGCTCCAGCACCCCCCGCTGAACCGGCCAGCCCGGCCGAGGAGCTTCGCAGCGCAGCCACGCAAGCAGGCGCTGCGTCTGCGATTGTATCCGAACCGGAACGCGCTGCTTCAGCATTCGTCCCGACGACCCCACAAGCAGCGGTTCTACCCCAGGTTCCAGCCGCGGGTTCGCCGGTCCCGCCTGGTTCCGGACAAATGCCGATGCAGGCCGCGGTCTTGCCTCAACCGGCGGAAGCCGCCCGGCCGGTTATCAAAGAGGACGGAGGCGCCGCCTTGACAGGTGCTCAGTCGGCCCACGCAATCGCCCGGAGCACCCGGCAGGCGCCGTCGCAAGCCCTGGATACCGGAGAGGGAGAGGCGGATCAGCCCAAGGAGTGACGGCAGCAGCAATGGGTAGGCAATCAACCGCTGATAACGGCGAGAGAGTGGAAATGACGACATTGAATATCGCAATCGCCGGAAGTTCAGGCCGAATGGGACGCGTGTTGCTGGAAGCCGTAATGCAGGGTGAGGGCATGCGATTATGCGCTGCCCTCGATCAGACCGGCAGCCCTTATCTGGGAAGGGATGCGGGTGAGTTGATCGGCACGGCTTGCGGCGTCCATATTACGGACGATGCCGCCCTTGCTCTTCCAGGCTGCGATGTGCTGATCGATTTTACCCGCCCTGAAGGCACGCTCATGCATCTCGATGTATGCCGGACAGAACGAGTAAAAATGGTTGTCGGCACCACCGGTTTTTCCGTGAAGCAAAAAGAAGAAATCCGCGCTGCCTCGCAACATATTCCGATTGTGCTGGCTCCCAATATGAGCGTTGGAGTAAACGTTACGCTCAAGCTGGTGGAATTGGCGGCCAGGGTGCTCCAAGAGGATTACGATATCGAGATCATGGAGGCGCATCATCGCCACAAGGTCGATGCTCCTTCCGGCACCGCCTTGCGCATGGGTGAAGTGGCGGCGGAGGCACGTGGAAAAAATCTCTCCGAAGTTGCGATATACGGACGGGAGGGTATTACCGGTGAGCGAGTCCCTGGAGCGATCGGTTTTTCCACCGTGCGCGGAGGCGATATCATTGGCGACCACACGGTGTTGTTTGCCGGGCCGGGCGAGCGCATGGAAATTTCGCACAAGGCCGGGAGTCGCGCCACCTTTGCCGCAGGGGCCATGCGGGCTGCCCGCTTTCTGGCGCACAAGCAAAGCGGCCTGTTCGATATGCAGGACGTGCTGGCGCTGCGTTAGGCCATCTTCTGCGCTGGCGCTCGCTATTCTCTCCCCAGCCGGGCACGTGGCGGCTTCGTTGAGCAAGCATCCTTTTCAACGTATAATTCGCCTTCATCGACAGGGTCGACACTGCCTGCCCTGTTTCCATGCCTTGTCCTCATTCCAGGAGTTTTCCGTTGTTACAACGCCCGTTTGCCGTTCTCGCGCTTGCCGACGGCACAATTTTTCGTGGCATCTCCATCGGAGCGGATGGAGCCAGTGTCGGCGAGGTGGTGTTCAACACGTCCATGACGGGTTATCAGGAAATTCTTACCGACCCCTCCTACTGCAGGCAGATCATCACGCTGACTTATCCTCATATCGGCAATACAGGAGCCAATTTCGAAGATATCGAATCCGGCAGCGACGATCGGGTATTTGCGGCAGGACTCATTATCCGAGATTTGCCGATACTTTCCAGCAATTGGCGGCAAACGCAGACCTTGCCTGAATATCTCAGGCAGCGGGAGGTGGTCGCGATTGCCGATATCGATACCCGCAAGCTCACGCGCATACTGCGCGAGAAAGGTGCGCAATCGGGATGCCTCATGGCTGGCTTCGTCGATGAAGCGGAAGCGCTGGAACGGGCGAGATCGTTTCCAGGGCTGGTGGGAATGGATCTCGCGAGGGAGGTGAGCTGCGATAAACGCTATGAGTGGATCGAAGGAGAATGGGAGCGGGGAAGGAGTCCTGTTCTTCGGCAAAACCCGCGCTTTCACGTTGCCGCGCTGGATTTTGGAATCAAGCGCAATCTGCTTCGAAAATTGGCTCAGCACAATTGCAGAGTCACCGTCTTGCCAGCCAGCACGTCCGCCGAAGAGATTCTGGCATTGCACCCCAATGGCGTGTTTCTTTCCAACGGCCCGGGCGATCCCGAGCCTTGCGATTACGCTATCGCCGCCACCAAAAAACTGCTGGATAATGACGTCCCTATTTTCGGAGTATGCATGGGGCATCAATTGCTGGGTCTGGCCAGCGGCGCCAGGACCATGAAAATGAAATTCGGACATCATGGAGCCAATCATCCGGTGCAGGATCTCGATAGCGGAAGAGTCATGATTACCAGCCAGAACCACGGCTTTGCGGTCGATATCGATAGCCTGCCACAGCATGCTCGTATTACGCATGTGTCATTGTTTGACGGCAGCCTCCAGGGGTTCGAGCTGGCTGGCGCCCGCGCGTTCTGCTTTCAGGGACATCCTGAAGTCAGTCCTGGTCCGCACGATATGGATTATTTGTTCGAGAAATTCACGGGCCTGATGGAAACAGGACGCAAACCATGAGTATGGCTGCGTAGAGACAACTGCCGGATTTGGGATCATTGCAGCAATGCCTAGACGAAACGACATACATACCATCCTCATCATCGGTGCCGGTCCGATAGTCATCGGCCAGGCATGCGAGTTCGATTATTCCGGCGCGCAGGCGTGCAAGGCATTGCGCGAGGAAGGTTATCGCATCGTGCTGGTCAACTCCAATCCCGCCACCATCATGACTGATCCGGAAATGGCCGATGCGACGTATATCGAGCCCATCATCTGGCCGATGGTCGAGAAAATCATCGCGCGCGAGCGGCCAGACGCATTATTGCCGACGATGGGCGGCCAGACGGCGCTTAATTGCGCGCTCGATCTGGCGAAGAATGGTGTATTGGCAAAGTACGGCGTGGAACTGATCGGCGCTTCGCGCGAGGCGATCGATAAAGCCGAGGATCGTGAAAAATTCAAGCAGGCCATGACGAGGATCGGATTGGCATCGGCCCGGTCGGCAATAGCACACAGCCTGGAGGAAGCCCTGCAGGTTCAGGCAATGGTAGGTTATCCCGTTATCATCCGCCCATCATTTACCATGGGCGGGAGCGGCGGCGGCATCGCATACAACCGGGAGGAGTTCCTCAGTATTTGCGATCGGGGACTCGAGGCATCCCCTACGAAAGAATTGCTGATCGAAGAATCTGTCATAGGCTGGAAAGAGTTCGAGATGGAGGTCATCCGTGACAAAAAGGATAATTGCATCGTCGTATGCGCCATCGAAAACCTCGATCCAATGGGTATCCACACAGGGGATTCCATCACCGTTGCCCCCACGCAGACGCTTACCGACAAAGAGTATCAGATCATGCGGGATGCGGCGGTGGCCGTATTGCGCGAAATCGGCGTGGAAACCGGCGGCTCGAATGTCCAGTTTGCCATCAATCCGCAGGATGGCCGCATGCTGGTCATTGAGATGAACCCAAGAGTCTCCCGTTCCTCTGCGCTCGCTTCCAAGGCGACGGGTTTTCCCATTGCCAAAGTGGCTGCCAAACTGGCGGTGGGTTATACGCTGGATGAGCTCCGGAATGATATTACCGGCGGCGCCATGCCCGCATCGTTCGAGCCTTCCATCGATTATGTCGTTACCAAGATTCCCCGCTTCGCCTTTGAGAAGTTTCCCCAGGCCAACGACCGGCTTACCACGCAGATGAAGTCGGTCGGAGAGACCATGGCCATAGGGCGCACTTTCCAGGAATCGTTCCAGAAAGCGTTGCGCGGGCTCGAGATCGGCGCTGATGGCCTCGACGAAAAGACGTCGGATATCGAAGCCATTGAGGTTGAGCTTGGTGATCCCGGCCCGGAGCGGATCTGGTATGTCGCCGATGCGTTTCGCTGCGGAATGCCGCGCGATGAAATTCATCAGCATACGCGTATCGACCATTGGTTTCTGGCGCAGATCGAAGACCTGGTCGAGCAGGAGCGGGTTCTTGCGGGGAAATCCCTCGACGATCTTGATCTGCCGGCGTTGCGCAAACTGAAGCGCAGCGGTTTTTCGGACCGGCGTTTGGCTAAATTGTTGAATTCGACCCAAACGGAGATTCGTGTCCGGCGCCACCAGCTCAACCTGCGGCCCGTTTACAAGCGTGTTGATACGTGCGCTGCCGAGTTTGCCACGCGAACCGCTTACATGTACTCCACCTATGAGGAAGAATGCGAGGCTTTGCCCACTACCAGGGACAAGATCATGGTTCTGGGAGGCGGGCCCAACCGCATCGGCCAGGGCATCGAGTTCGACTACTGCTGCGTGCATGCTGCCCTGGCTCTCCGGGAGGATGGTTTCGAGACCATCATGGTCAACTGTAATCCTGAAACGGTTTCTACCGATTACGACACTTCGGATCGGCTCTATTTCGAGCCGTTGACGCTCGAGGACGTGCTTGAAATCGCGGCGGTGGAAAAACCTTCCGGTGTGGTCGTACAGTATGGCGGCCAGACTCCGCTGAAACTTGCGCGCGATCTGGAGGACAACGGCGTGCCTATCATAGGCACCAGTCCCGATATGATCGACTGCGCCGAAGACCGTGAGCGTTTTCAGAAGATGCTGGAGCGGTTGAACCTCAGGCAGCCGGCCAATCGTACTGCGCGTACTGCGGAAGCGGCGCTCGCCGCGGCTGCCGAGATCGGATACCCGCTCGTGGTGCGGCCCAGCTACGTGCTGGGAGGCCGTGCCATGGAGATTGTTCACGAGCAGGCCCATCTCGAACGCTACATGCGGGAAGCCATAAAGGTTTCGCATGATTCGCCCGTGCTTCTGGATCATTTTCTCAATGATGCGGTTGAAGTGGACGTTGATGCGATCTGCGACGGCGAAGCGGTGCTGGTTGGCGGTATTATGGAACACATCGAACAGGCTGGCGTGCATTCTGGCGATTCGGCATGCTCGCTGCCACCTTTCAGTTTGTCCGTTGCCATGCGCAACGAGTTGCGGCGCCAGACCACGGCGATGGCGCGGGCGCTCGAAGTGGTAGGGTTGATGAACGTGCAATTCGCCATCCAGCGCGACATCCTGTACGTGCTGGAAGTTAATCCCCGTGCATCGCGCACGGTACCGTTCGTGTCCAAGGCAACCGGATTGCCGCTTGCAAAGATTGCGGCACGGAGCATGACCGGGCGAACGCTCGCGCATCAGAATATCGTTGGGGAACAAATCCCATCCTTCTATTCAGTGAAGGAGGCGGTATTTCCCTTTATCAAGTTTCCAGGCGTCGATACGATACTGGGGCCGGAAATGAAATCCACCGGCGAAGTAATGGGAGTGGGCAAAACTTTTGCCGAGGCATTTGTCAAGTCGCAACTCGCTGCGGGAGTCCGGGTTCCTTCGGCGGGCAAGGTGTTTATCAGCGTGCGGCAATCGGACAAGCCGCGCGTCGTGGAAATCGCTCGAAATCTTGCGCAACTAGGGTTCAGCCTTTATGCTACCCGCGGTACCGCTGCTGTACTGCTTGCCGCGGATCTGGGAGTAACGCCGGTGAACAAGGTTGCTGAAGGCCGTCCCCACATCGTCGATATGATAAAGAACGGGGAAATGGACCTGATAATCAATACAGTGGAGGACAAGCGGAGTGCGATCCAGGATTCCTATTCCATTCGTCACGCCGCGTTACAGGCAAAGGTGACGTACTACACCACTTTAGCCGGGGCGAGGGCTGCGTGCATCGGCATGGCGGGAATGGGGGAATTGCAGGCTTATAGCTTGCAGGAACTGCATGAGCAGCAGGAAAGCGTATCGCGGCTCTCCAGCGCTGAGTGCTCCGGGCCGGATTCTGCTGATTCTACTGCAACAAGTTCAACTGTCGAACCGCAGTGCGAGTCGAGCACGGATCTGAATATCGGATTTAACGGGAAGATGGAATAGAGGAAGGTAGCATAGATAATGAGCACAATCCCCTTGACAGTGGTAGGCGCAGGGAAGCTGCGCGCTGAATTGCACGAGATGAAAACCGTCCAGAGGCCCGCAGTGATCGCGGCTCTGGCGGAAGCGCGCTCCCATGGCGATCTTTCTGAAAATGCCGAATACGAGGCCGCCAAGGAACGGCAGGGTTTCATCGAGGGCCGGATAGCAGAACTGGAAGCCAAGCTTTCCAACGCGCAGATCATCGATCCGGCGTTGCTCGATGCTGGTGGAGCATGCGTATTTGGTGCTACGATCGACCTCGAAGATATGAGCAGTTCCACCATGGTAACCTACCAGATCGTCGGCGACGATGAAGCCGATATCAAAGAGGGAAAGATTTCCATCAGTTCTCCGATCTCACGCGCACTCATAGGCAAATATCCCGGGGATGTGGCGGAAGTCATGGCGCCCGGTGGTATAAGGGAGTATGAGATCCTGGACGTCAAATACGTTTAGGAAGCGTAGAACTGATGCCGGGTTTCTCGGTATTTCTTCCATCCGATTTCTTCCTTTCGAATCGCGCCTTCGGCTCGGGTGCCGCGCGTTCCGGTTCCGGTCGATAGATAACCAGGATTTTTCCGATATGCTGAACGGGCGCGGCCGCAAGGCGCCGGCATATCTCGTCCAGCAAACCATTTCGAATTTTCCTCTCTCCAATGGAAACCTTGACTTTGATCAGCTGATGGCTTTTAAGGCCCAGATCCAGTTCATGCAGGACATTTTCGGAGAGTCCCGCCTCGCCAATCATCACTATCGGCCGCATGCCATGAGCCGTTGCGGCGAGTGCCCGCCGGAGTGCAGGTGTAAGTGTCAACATGGATTTTCCGAAAAAACCTCATTTTAAGTGATGAAGCGTGCCAAGACCAGCAAGGCCTGGATGAACGAGCATGTGAACGATTTCTTCGTGAAGCAGGCAAAAAAAGAAGGTTACCGTTCCCGCGCAGCCTATAAGCTGATTGAAATTGCGAAACATGATCGCCTTTTTCGCTCCGGCATGACGATAGTCGATCTCGGCGCCGCTCCCGGTGGGTGGTCCCAGGTGGCTGCGCCCAAGCTGGGTGAAAGAGGCAGGATCGTGGCGCTGGATCTGAACGAGATGGAACCATTGCCGGGAGTGACCTTCATACAGGGAGACTTCACGGAATCCGGGGTTCTGGCAGAACTCAAAAATGCACTCGGAAAATCTCCTGTTGACCTTGTAATTTCGGATATGTCCCCTAATATAACGGGTATAGCGGCAAGTGATCAGGCCCGCAGCATGTATTTGGCGGAGTTGGCGCTCGAATTCAGCAGGGAGCAATTGAACTCCGGCGGCGCGTTTCTCGTCAAAGTATTTCAAGGAGCGGGCTTCCAGGAGTTTTTGCGGTCGATGCGGCTGGATTTCAACAAGGTGGTAACGCGCAAGCCGGAAGCATCCCGTGATAGAAGCAGCGAACTTTATTTACTGGGGATTGGAAAACGCTATTAGATGCAATGATCAAAACCGTCTGACGAGCATGAGGCTGGGTCTTTGGCGGTGGGGCGAACGCCTGCTGCAGCGGTATTCCACGCTGTTATAAATCTCAAAATGGGTTTAGAATGAAATATTCAAGGGCATTGACGGCGCGAGCCAAGGAGTTATCTTGAACAATCTCATTAAAAACATGGCCATCTGGCTGGTGATTGCTTTGGTGCTGATGACGGTGTTCAATCAGTTCAGCACGCGGCAATCGGCCCAGGCACCGATGGAGTATTCGCAATTCATCGATGAGGTGAAGCAGGGCAGGATCGCGAAAGTAACTATAGAAGGCCGCACCATCAAAGGCACCAAGTCCGATGGCAGGCGTTTCACTACCTATACGCCTTCCGATCCATGGATGGTGAGCGATCTTCTCAAAGCGGGCGTCGTCATTGACGCCAAGCCTGAAGAGGAACCGTCTCTGCTGATGAATATTTTCGTTTCATGGTTCCCGATGCTGCTTCTGATAGCCGTATGGATTTTCTTTATGCGCCAGATGCAGGGGGGAGGCAGAGGTGGCGGCGCGTTCTCGTTCGGGAAAAGCAAAGCGCGGATGCTGGATGAATCCACCAATCAGGTAACTTTTGCGGATGTGGCGGGTTGCGAGGAAGCCAAGGAGGAAGTCTCCGAACTGGTGGAATTTCTGCGTGATCCGAGCAAATTCCAGAAGCTGGGCGGGCGCATTCCGCGCGGCGTGCTGATGGTTGGCAATCCCGGCACTGGCAAGACGTTGCTCGCGCGTGCGATTGCGGGCGAGGCCAAGGTACCCTTTTTCAGCATATCAGGTTCCGATTTCGTTGAAATGTTTGTCGGCGTGGGTGCCGCCCGGGTGCGCGATATGTTCGAGCAGGCCAAAAAGCATGCTCCCTGCATTATTTTCATTGATGAAATCGATGCCGTGGGGCGCCAGCGCGGAGCAGGGCTGGGTGGCGGAAATGACGAGCGCGAACAGACGCTGAACCAGTTGCTGGTGGAAATGGATGGCTTCGAGGGGACTGCAGGGGTCATTGTCATCGCGGCGACGAACCGTCCGGACGTGCTCGACCCGGCGCTGCTTCGTCCCGGACGTTTTGACAGGCAGGTTACGGTTCCGCTGCCCGATATCCGGGGGCGTGAGCAGATCCTGCATGTCCACATGCGCAAGGTACCCATTGCGCCCGACGTGCATGCCGAGATACTTGCCCGTGGCACGCCCGGAATGTCGGGCGCCGATCTGGCGAATCTGGTGAACGAAGCAGCGCTCTTCGCGGCACGCAGCAACAAGCGGCTTGTGGACATGGAAGATTTCGAGCGTGCGAAGGACAAGATATTCATGGGCGCCGAGCGGCGTTCCGTCCTTATGCCCGAGCACGAGCGGCGCAATACGGCTTATCATGAGTCTGGGCATGCCGTGGTGGCTCAACTGCTGCCGAAAACCGATCCTGTGCATAAGGTTTCGATAATCCCGCGGGGACGTGCGCTAGGCGTGACCATGCAGCTGCCTACCGAGGATCGGTTCAGCATGGATCGCGAAGAAATTCTGCAGAATATCGCAGTGCTATTCGGCGGACGCATTGCCGAAGAGATTTTCATGGGGCAGATGACCACGGGCGCCTCAAACGACTTTGAGCGTGCTACCGAGATGGCGCGACGCATGGTGACCCAATGGGGAATGTCGGATTCGCTGGGGCCTATGGTCTACGGTGAAAACGAGGGTGAGGTTTTTCTCGGCCGCTCCGTGACCACGCATAAAAACGTGAGTGAAGCCACCATGCAAAAAGTGGATATAGAGATCCGGCGCATCATCGATGCTCAATATGGATTATCCCGGAGGTTGATAGAAGAGAATCGCGACAAGATCGAAGTCATGGCCAAAGCCTTGCTGGAATGGGAGACCATAGACTCGGAACAGATCGGCGATATCATGGAAGGCCGTACGCCGCGCCCGCCCAAACCTTCCAAGACTACCGCAACGCCGCCCAAGGACAACACGCCTCCTCCGGCGCCTGCGGCCTCTGCTACTCCGGCGCAGGAAGCGTAAGCCGCGATATTTGGTTCCACCCAATTAATTGCACGAAGCGTGATAAATAAGGCGGAAATTCCGCCTTATTTATCAGGTTCCTTCATTGCGGTCTCCTGTCTACCTTGCGTTCACGCGGGCAATCAATCTCATCTTTTTCCTCCCGTCCCCTGATAATGGGAGTGCTCAATATCACCCCCGATTCCTTTTCCGATGGCGGCTTATGGGTCTCGGCGGAAAATGCCATCCGCCATGCCGAACACATGGTGGAACAGGGCGCGGATATAGTGGATATCGGCGGGGAATCCACGCGCCCCGGCAGCAAGCCGGTAGATGCTGCCGAAGAGATCGATCGTATCATGCCCGTGATAGAGGCATTGGTAGGTAGGAACATCTGCGTTTCCGTGGATACTTCCAAGCCGGAAGTGATGCGCGCGTCGATAGAAGCGGGTGTTGCGATGATCAATGACATAAAAGCGCTGCAAGCGCCGGATGCGCTACAGGCAGTTGCGGAAGGCGGCGTGGTCGCCTGCCTCATGCACATGCAGGGAGAACCGGGAAGCATGCAGGCCAATCCGTATTATGGGAATGTGGTTACAGAGGTGAAGGATTTTTTGCGGGATCGGGTGCATTCGGCTCGTGCCGCTGGTATTCCGCTGGAACATTTGGTGATAGACCCTGGTTTTGGTTTCGGGAAGACGCTGGAGCATAATATTGCGCTGTTGCGTCATCTCGGCTCCTTTCTGGACATGGGAGTTCCTTTGATGGTGGGTCTGTCGCGGAAATCGATGCTGGGGAAAATTACCGGCGGCGAAGTGGGAGACAGGGTCCAGGCAAGCGTTGCGGCTGCCTTGCTGGCGATCATGAAAGGAGCGAAAATCGTCAGGGTGCATGATGTAAAGGCAACCAGCGATGCAATAGCTGTTTATAATGCGGTAAACGGTCAGCCAATGCGATAAAATTACGGCGTAATCCATGCTCGTCATCCAGTATTCCGAGCGTTTTTTTGCCTGATCGTCCGGCTGATCTTTTTTTCAGGTTGCGAACGCGAGTTATTGTGCGGAATGTCTTAAGGAAGCGCTGAACAAATCTCCGCTGGCGCGGCGGCGGCTTTGCGGGATGGGATGCACGAAAGGCAACGACGCGAATGGTGCGACCGCGCAGGGCGGAGCAGTGTCTTCCAGAGGAAGATGCGACCCCGTAGCGGGCTGCTGGCGCCCCAACAGTACTATGGTGCGGTCTGGCTCCCCGGCGCTGCCAGACCCCCGCTTCTCAGGTTCCTTGGGCCACCGATCTGGGGAGCCATGGCGCGGCGCTTTCTGGCATCGTAGTTCCGGCTACGACCTTTGTCGCGCGCCTTATGATCTCCTGATTTTACCAGCAACGCGCCCAGCGAGGATTTGTTCAGCGCTTCCTTAAGCAATAACCCCATCGCCGCCTTCTTCTTCCCCGAGACTTTAAATGACAAAAAAATATTTTGGTACCGACGGTATTCGCGGTCGCGTCGGAGAACCACCCATCACACCCGAGTTCGTCATGCATTTAGGGTATTCCGCGGGCAAGGTCCTGGCGTCGTCGGATTGGCATTTATCCAAAGGAGAACGCCCTGCGGTGCTTATCGGAAAGGATACCCGGATATCGGGTTATATGCTGGAATCGGCCTTGCAAGCAGGCCTGTCGGCGGCCGGTGTCGACGTGCTGCTGTCCGGTCCCATGCCGACGCCAGCCGTCGCCTACCTTACGCGGGCGTTGCGGCTGCAAGCGGGCATCGTGATCTCCGCCTCCCACAATCCATTCGAAGACAATGGCATCAAGTTTTTTTCCTCTGCCGGCAGCAAGCTTCCAGACGCGACCGAGCACGAGATAGAGGCGGGCTTGACTGCTCCGATCAGGTCGATGGATTCTGCACAGCTAGGCAAGGCCCGGCGCGTGAACGATGCCAGAGGCCGCTATATTGAATTTTGCAAGAGCACTTTTCCGAATTATCTCGATCTACGCGGGTTACGCATCGTGGTTGATTGTGCTCACGGCGCTACTTATCAAATCGCCGGACCAGTGCTGCATGAGTTGGGCGCCGACGTGGTGGCCGTGGGGGTGCAACCGGATGGTCTCAATATCAATCATGAATGCGGGGCCACGCATGGTACCGCCCTTCAGGAGGCCGTAAGAAAATACGGGGTTGATCTCGGTATCGCCCTCGACGGTGATGGCGACCGGGTGATCATGGCCGGCAGCGAAGGCGAGCTATACGATGGAGACCAGCTGATATATATTATCGCCAAGCACCGTAAGCAAAGGGAGTTACTCAAGGGCGGCGTGGCGGGAACCCTGATGACCAATCTTGCGGTCGAAAACGGCCTGAAAAAACTCGATATCCCATTTGCCCGGGCGAAGGTGGGCGACCGCTATGTATTGGAACTTCTGCAGAAGGAAGGCTGGCAACTGGGAGGGGAAGGCTCGGGCCATATCATCTGCCTGGACAAGCATACAACGGGCGATGGAATTGTTTCTGCACTGCAGGTACTGCACGCCATGCGCGATAGCGGCAACACCCTGGCCGAGCTTGCGCGCGATATAACGCTTCATCCGCAGAAGCTCGTCAACGTCAAGGTCCGCAAAGGGTTTGATTTAAGCGCGAGTGCCTTGGTTAAGGCCGTGCAGATGGAGGCTGAACGCGATCTTGCCAATGATGGCCGGGTACTGTTGCGGGCATCCGGGACGGAACCGCTGATACGGGTGATGGTGGAGGGTAAATCCTTGCAGAAGGTTACACACTGGGCCGAACGAATAGCGGATGCGGTGCGGGCAGACGCACTGGATGAGAGTGCCTCCCCTGTTCAATGAGGCAGATGAAGCATCCGTCGTGAACTCGGGTCCAGGGTTGTCCGGACATATGTATTTCATGCCGCAAAGCCGCCGTCGCGCCGGAGCGGGGATTTGTTCAAAGGCTTCCTGACGATAACGCGCTGTCACAATACTGTAATATTGATGACCTAGCATGGACGAACGCGAGGAAGAATTGGTATATCAAGACATTGAGGGGTGAAATAGTGAAATTATCGAATACCCGCGCACTTGGAATTTTGGCCATATCATGGATATCGAGCGGCGCCATTGGTGTTGCACAGGCCGCTGCGCTAGTAAAAATCGATGGCTCAAGCACTGTTTTTCCCATTACCGAAGCCGTTGCAGAAGATTTTCAAAAGGCAAAGCGCGGAGCTGTCAACGTCACGGTAGGTATTTCGGGCACCGGTGGCGGCTTCAAGAAATTCTGCCGGGGGCAAATCGATATCGCTAATGCCTCACGTCCTATTCTTAAAAAGGAAATGGACGAATGCAAGGCTTCAGGGGTGCAATACGTGGAAATGCCCGTCGCGTTCGATGCCTTGACCGTGGTAATCAATCCGAGGAACGACTGGAGCAAAAATATCACTGTCGAAGAGCTGAAGAAAATATGGGAACCTGCTGCTCAGGGGAAGATAACCAGGTGGAATCAGGTGAATGCCTCATGGCCGGATGAGGCGTTCAAGCTTTACGGACCAGGCTCCGACTCAGGCACTTTCGATTATTTTACCGAAGCTGTCGTCGGCAAGGCTAAATCAAGCCGCGGCGATTTTACAGCCTCTGAGGATGACAACGTATTGGTCCAGGGAGTCGCGAGCGACAAGAACGGACTGGGGTTCTTTGGTTTTGCCTATTACATAGAGAATCAGAAGAAGCTTAAGGCTGTCGGCGTCGACGGAGGAAAGGGGCCCGTTCTTCCTTCCATGAAAACGGTGGAGGACGGCAGTTATCAACCGTTATCCCGGCCCATTTTCATTTACGTCAATATAAAGTCGGCGGATAAGCCGGAAGTCAGGGAATTTATCGAGTTCTATATGAAAAATGCGATTTCGCTGGTAAAAGAAGTCAAATTCTTTTCGCTGCCCCCACAGGTTTACACCACAAATCTCGAACATCTTAGCCAAAAGAAAACAGGAACGGTTTTCAATGGCCAGCCCGAGGTCGGACTCCAGATCGAAGAAGTGTTGAAGCGCGAAACCAGTCAATGATTCCACATCAGTCATCCTGATCTGAAAATTGGAGCAACGGCAGCGGCAAGAAAGGTTTGCAAATCGGTTTTGCATCTGTCGTTCTTCATTTCAGATCGGCGCTCCTTTCGTCTATTGTTTCGGGGCCAGTTTTTTTTGCCAGCTTAGTTGTAAGTTGTATAGAGCCCAGTCGCCGTGTCCTTCCGTGGCAGCCTGCCGGACTTAAAGGAAATCGGCTGCAAAAGCGTCTGACTGGTCTATATTCCGCCACTTTTTCGACCAATAGAACAACTACTGGTCTTCAAAATCGTCAAAATCCCCCTCACCCAGCCACATTTTCGCTTCGATTCTTCAAGTCCGACAGGCTGCTAGCCTATCGTTCGATTGGCTGTTATAGTTTGAGTCCTGCATCAGGCCGGTTTTTTAGGCTGGTCAGTCGGAATGGGTAGGCTCCGCCATCCGCTTTGTAAAACAGACATGGAACAAGTAGGTCATTTTGCGGGCCTGCGCGCTGGCAGGGTTTAACTTTGTAAAGGAACAGGTTGTGACTGTCATTCGTCTCCCGGATGGTTCTGAGCGGTGCTATGAGCAGCCGGTAACGGCTCGCGAGGTCGCGGAATCCATTGGTCCGCGCCTCGGTCGTGCCGCTCTGGCGGCAAAAATCAATGGTAAGCTGGTGGATCTGTCGAGTCCCATCAAGACCAGCGGCGACCTGGCGATAATTACGGAGAAGGATCCGGAGGGACTTGAAATCATCCGGCATTCGAGCGCCCATTTGCTGGCGCACGCGGTAAAAGAGCTTTTCCCTGATGCGCAGGTTACTATCGGGCCGGTCATCGAAGATGGTTTTTATTACGATTTTTCATACAAAAGACCTTTCACCCCGGAGGATCTCGCCGCGATAGAAAAGCGCATGGCCGAGATCAGTTCGCGCGATTTGAAGGTGGAACGCAAGATTTGGGACCGGTCCGAAGCGATTAATTTTTTCAAGAATCAGGGCGAACACTACAAAGCGCAAATCATCGAAGCGATACCGGGAGACGAAGATGTTTCCTTGTATTCCCAGGGGAATTTTACCGACCTCTGCCGCGGTCCCCACGTCCCGGCTACTTCGCGGCTGAAGGTTTTCAAGCTGATGAAGCTGGCAGGCGCCTATTGGCGTGGCGATTCGCACAATGAAATGCTGCAGCGGATTTACGGTACCGCCTGGACAAAGAAAGAAGACCAGGAAGCTTATTTGCGTCGTCTCGAGGAAGCGGAGAAGCGCGACCACCGCAGGCTTGGAAAGCAGATGAACCTGTTCCACCTTCAGGAAGAAGCGCCAGGAATGGTGTTTTGGCATCCCAAAGGCTGGATTATCTGGCAGCAGGTGGAGCAATACATGCGGGAAGTGCTCCGCGATAACGGCTATCTGGAAATCCGTACACCGTCCATATTGGATAAAGGCCTATGGGAGCGGTCCGGACATTGGGAGAATTTCCGAGAGAACATGTTCGTTACCCAGTCGGAAGAACGAGAGTTTGCTGTCAAGCCGATGAACTGCCCTGGCCATGTGCAGGTATTCAGGCAGGGACTGAAGAGTTACCGGGATCTGCCATTGCGGCTGGCAGAGTTCGGTTCATGTCATCGTAACGAGCCTTCCGGTGCCCTGCATGGCATTATGCGGGTTCGTGCTTTTACCCAGGATGACGCTCATATTTTTTGCACGGAGTCCCAGGTTCAGGATGAGGCGGTGTGTTTTATCGACTTGTTGCAGCAAGTGTATGCAGATTTTGGTTTCAAGGAGATCCTGGTAAAGCTTTCGACGCGGCCGGCAAAACGCGTCGGTTCGGAAGAGCAGTGGGATAAAGCCGAACAGGCGTTACAATCGGCCCTGGGCCATAAAAAGCTCATCTGGGAGCTGCAGCCTGGGGAAGGCGCTTTTTATGGTCCGAAAATCGAATTTTCGCTCAAGGACAGCATCGGCCGGGTCTGGCAATGCGGCACTTTGCAGCTGGATTTTTCCATGCCAGAACGGCTGGGTGCGGAATACGTGGCAGAGGATAATACCCGCAAGGTGCCGGTAATGCTCCACAGGGCGATATTGGGATCTCTGGAACGTTTCATCGGCATTCTCATCGAAAACCACGCAGGCGCCCTTCCGCTATGGCTTGCTCCCGATCAGGCGGTAGTGTTGAACATCTCCCAAGGACAGGCGGATTATGCCAGCAAAATAGCCGTGGAGCTCAAGCACAATGGCATTCGAGCGTTCGCGGACTTGAGAAATGAGAAAATAACTTATAAAATACGGGAGCATAGTTTGCAAAAGTTGCCATACCAAATCATTGTGGGCGATAAGGAAGTGGCGTCGCAAACGGTTTCCGTGAGAACCCGGACGGGCGCCGATCTCGGCCAGTTTAACTTGACCGCGCTGATCGATCTTCTCAAAACAGAGGCATCCATAGGGGTCGGCGCGAACTGACTCAATCATATACCTGGGGAATTACTATAGTTCAAGAGAAAGCAGCACGCATCAACCAAGAGATAAATTCACCGGAAGTGCGCTTGATTGGTGTCGGGGGAGAGCAGATAGGCATTGTTTCCCTGGCGGCGGCCAATTCGTTGGCGGAAGAGGCGGAGGTGGATCTCGTCGAGATCGCGCCTACGGCCAGGCCACCGGTCTGCCGCTTGATGGATTATGGTAAGTTCCGTTATCAGGAAAGCAAGAAAAAACACGAGGCGAAACTCAAGCAAAAGCAGATTCAGATCAAGGAAGTCAAATTTCGTCCGAATACCGATGAGGGCGATTACAACATCAAGCTGCGCAATCTGATCAGCTTTCTTGAGGAAGGGGATAAAGCAAAAATTACCTTGCGCTTTCGCGGGCGTGAGATGGCTCATCAGGAATTTGGCGTTCGCCTGCTGGAGCGAGTTAGAGACGACCTGGAGGCGCATGCGATAGTTGAGCAATTTCCCCGGATGGAGGGGCGGCAGATGGTCATGGTGCTATCTCCGCGCAAGAAAGAGGTGAAATCGACCAAACCCAAGGCTGCGCCCAATGATGCGGCTGCCGGAACAAATAAAGGTGCGGTCCAATCCTAGGGAAGCGCTGAATAAATCCTTGCTGAACGCATTGCTGGTAAAATCGGGATGATCATAAGGCGCGCGATGCGAATGGTGCGACCACGTAGCGGGATGCCTGCGCCCCAACAATATTGAGGTGCGGTCGAAGCATCCCCTCCGTTGCCCGATTCCCGCTCCGCAGGGCCCTTCTGGCGACGCTCCGGGGCGCTCCTTCGCCAGGGGCCTGACAAGGCGGACTGCCCGAAAAGCCCCGCCCCATAAGGGTTGCGGTAAAATTGGAAAGTGTGGAAGTGTTTTTGCGCCGGGCCGGGCGGGTTCGGTGCGAACGGTGGTAGCAGGCGATCGGATAGAAAGCCATTCATAACAAGTGGTGACCAGGTTTGAAAGCGTTCCGGTGCGGAAACACCTGGCGTCATGCTAGAGCAGGAGCAGTGTAATGCCGAAAATGAAAACGAAGAGTGGTGCAGCGAAGCGCTTCAAGGTCAGAGCTGGTGGCAGCGTCAAGCGTTCACAAGCATTCAAGCGCCATATCCTTACCAAAAAGACGACGAAAAGCAAACGCCAGTTGCGCGGAACCGTCGGTGTTCATGCAAGCGACGTGGCGTCCGTTCGCGCCATGATGCCCTACGCGTAAGGAGAGACGACCATGCCAAGAGTGAAACGTGGGGTGACGGCTCACGCCCGTCATAAAAAAGTACTGGATCTGGCGAAAGGTTATCGCGGACGCCGCAAGAATGTCTATCGTATCGCGAAGGAGGCGGTGATGAAAGCGGGGCAGTATGCCTACCGCGATCGCCGCCAGAAAAAACGCCAGTTCAGGGCGCTGTGGATTACGCGCATCAATGCGGCCGCGCGTGAATGTGGCTTGTCTTACAGCGTATTCATGAACGGCTTGAAAAAAGCGGCGATCGAGGTGGATCGCAAGGTGTTATCTGATATTGCGATCTTCGATAAGCCTGCTTTCATGAAGCTGGCCGAACAGGCCAAGGCCAGTCTGGCGATATAGCAGATAAGCAGAGAAGTATGACGAGGAGGCTGGAGGCACTGCGCCTGGCCTCCTTTTTTCTTGTTTATGGAATTGATATCACCTCATCCTGAATCCCTATGAATGATCTGGATCTTCTCATCAGTGAAGCCACTGGTCTTTTCAACGGCATAGATGATGCTGTCGAGCTGGAGCAGGCCAAGGCGCGTTATCTCGGCCGAAACGGCAAGCTGACGGAGTTGCTGAGGGGATTGGGCAAGCTTCCTCCGGACGAGCGGCCGGAAATGGGAAGCCGTATCAACAAAGCCAAGGAAATGCTCGAAGCTGCGCTTGGTAGCCGCCGCGACGCGATACAGGAAAAGAAACTCGAAGCTCAGCTCATCGTTGAGGCGCTGGATGTCACTTTGCCGGGACGCGGCCAGGGAACGGGCGGCATACATCCCATCACCCGTACACTCGATCGCATCCAGTCCCTGTTTCATTCGCTTGGCTTTGCCGTCGCAACAGGGCCGGAGATCGAAACGGATTTCTACAATTTTACCGCACTCAATATTCCCGAGAATCATCCTGCCCGTGCGATGCACGATACCTTTTATATTGATGAGGAAAGCGGCGCTTATTTGTTGCGTACCCATACTTCACCGGTGCAAATCCGCTATATGCAGGAAAATGCTCCACCCCTGAAGGTGATTGCGCCAGGACGAGTTTACCGCTGCGACTCCGATTTGACTCACACCCCCATGTTTCACCAGGTGGAAGGTTTATGGGTTGATGAAACCGCCCATTTCTCGGCGCTAAAAGGCTTGCTGGCGGACTTCATGCAGCATTTTTTCGAACGCGACGACTTGCCGGTGCGTTTCCGTGCTTCTTTCTTCCCATTTACCGAACCCTCGGCGGAAATGGATATTGGATGCGTAATGTGCGAGGGCAGTGGCTGCCGTGTATGCAGTCACACGGGCTGGCTCGAAGTACTGGGCTGCGGCATGGTACATCCCCACGTTCTCAAGCATGTACGTATCGACAGCGAAAAGTACATCGGGTTTGCCTTTGGCATGGGTGTGGAAAGGCTGGCGATGCTGCGGTACGGAGTAAACGATTTGCGCCTGTTTTTCGAAAATGATCTTCGCTTCCTCAAGCAATTCAGCTAGGCGCGGTTTTTCCAGGTGTCATTTCTGAAAGTCCGGCCCGTACGATGGAAATGCAAAGACTGCGAATTCCGCGCAATCAAGCAGCGAACGCGATAGGTGCCGTAAAAAATAGCTGCATTCGTTTTTAGAACAAGAGGGCGAGAAGAAACATGAAATTTTCCGAGAACTGGCTCCGGACCTTCGTCGACCCGCCATTATCCACGGATGAGCTTGCCCATGCGCTGACCATGGCAGGCCTGGAAGTGGAAACGATCGAGCCGCTTGCCCTCGCTTTTACCGGCGTTGTGGTAGCTGAGGTGCTGTCGGTCGAGAAGCATCCAGGAGGAGACCGTCTCCGTGTCTGTCAGGTAAATGCCGGCCCCATCCCCGGGGGCGGGCAATTGCAGATAGTTTGCGGCGCTCCCAATGTTCGGGCCGGAATGAAGGTTCCGTGCGCGCTGAGCGGTGCCAAACTTCCTGCAGTCACTATAAAGCCGACCAGCATAAGAGGGGTTGAATCTCATGGCATGTTATGTTCTGCCACTGAACTGGGTCTAAGCGATGCCACGGAAGGCCTGCTCGCGCTTCCCGAGGATGCGCTTCCCGGTATCGATTTTCGCGATTATTATGAACTCGACGACACGCTCCTTACCCTCAAGCTCACACCTAATCGCGGTGATTGCCTGGGCCTCGTTGGCATAGCGCGGGAAGCAGCCGCTGTAACTTCGGCGAGTCTTCGGCCTCTTGAGATCGAGCCGGTGGTTCCGGCGGTGGGTGGCATGTTGCGGGTCGAGGTGGGCGCGCCCGAAGCATGCCCGCTTTATTGCGGTAGGGTAATACAGGGTGTATCGCTGGATAGGGCTACGCCTCACTGGATTGTGCGCCGCCTGGAGCGTAGCGGCATACGAACCATTAACCCCGTGGTGGATGTGACCAACTATGTCATGCTGGAGACTGGCCAGCCGCTGCATGCCTTCGACCTGGCGAAAATTTCGGGTGAACGAGCAGGTGTGATCCAGGTGCGCTTCGCTCAGGCGGGGGAGAAGTTCGAATTGCTCAATGGCGAAGAGCTCGCCCTGGAGCCCGACATGCTGATCATCGCCGATGTGGAAAAGCCGCTGGCGCTTGCAGGGATAATGGGTGGAAACGAAAGCGGTGTACGGCACGAGACGACCGATTTATTCCTGGAAAGCGCCTTCTTCAGCCCGGAGAGTATTTCAGGAAAATCATTCCGCCTGGGCTTCAGCTCGGATTCCGCGCATCGTTTTGAACGGGGTGTGGATTTTGCTGCTACCCGCATGGCTCTGGAACGCGCTACGAGACTGGTGCTGGAAATATGCGGCGGCAGCGCCGGCGCCGTCAACGAAGTCCGGGGTGGTTTGCCGCAACGCCACCCCATAAACCTGCGTTTACAAAGGGTGCGCCAGGTTCTCGGCATAGACTTCGATGAAGTCAGGGTTGCCGAATTACTGCGGCGACTGCAATTTGATTTCCTTCCCAGGGGCAATGGGACCTTCCTGATAACACCGCCAACCTACCGCTTCGATCTCGGCATAGAGGAAGACCTGATCGAGGAACTGGTGCGGATTCACGGCTATAATCAGATTCCGGGCAGTTTGCCACATGCGGCATCGGAAATGCTGCCCGATTCCGAAACCATGCTCTCCCCGTCGCAGCTAAGAGAAATCCTGGCTTCGCGGGATTACCAGGAAGTTATCAATTATGCTTTTGTAGACGCGTCGTGGGAGCGGGAGATATTTGGCAATGAAATGCCGATAGCATTGAAGAATCCGCTATCCAGCCAGATGAACGCAATGCGCAGCACCCTGCTTGGCGGCCTGTTGTCCAACCTGCAATTCAATCTCAACCGCAAGCAAAGCCGGGTGCGTTTGTTCGAAATAGGGCGCTGCTTCCTGAGGGAGGGTGACAGCTATGCTCAGCCGGAAAAATTTGCCGGACTTTGCTACGGCGACGCTTATCCGGAACAATGGGGGATGCCTGCCCGGATTGCCGATTTTTATGATGTGAAGGCGGACATCGAAGCGCTTTTTTGGCCAGCCAGGGTCCATTTCGAGCCCCAGCCGTATCCCGCCCTGCATCCGGGCAAGGCAGCGCGTATCCACGCGGGCAGCGGCGTGGCCGGTTGTATCGGAGAGCTTCACCCACGCATCCAGAAAAAACTCGGCCTATCCCGGTCCCCGGTGTTGTTCGAGCTCGATCTCCATGCGCTTGTATCGCATTCCTTGCCCACGGTCGCGGAAATTTCCAAATACCCTACGATCAGGCGGGATATCGCATTGGTCGTACCGGAAAAAATCCGGGCACAGGCGATACTCGATCGTATGACATCGGAACAGTTATCCGTCATTTCCGAAATTCATCTATTCGATGTGTACCAGGGAGAAGGGATGGAAGACGGCAAAAAAAGTCTTGCATTCCGTGTGTTATTAAAAGATACTCAAAAGACATTAACCGATGCGGAAGCGGATCTGGCCGTTGCCCGGCTGACCAGAATTCTGGAAGCCGAGTTTGGTGCGAGACTTCGCAATTGAGGAAGCTCTGAACAAATCTGGATGACAAGAGGATTTGTTCAGAGCTTCCTGACACCCGGCAGGTGAAAATACCGAAGGCTGGCTGTATCCGGACAGGTATATAAACAGGCGAGGAGAGTATGACCTTAACGAAGGCTGAGTTGGCCGATTTGCTGTTTGAGAAAGTGGGGTTCAATAAACGCGAAGCTAAAGACATGGTTGAATCATTTTACGAGGAAGTCCGCATTGCGCTACAGAATGGGGATGGCGTGAAGCTTTCGGGATTTGGCAATTTTCAGTTGCGCGACAAACCCCAGCGTCCGGGCCGCAATCCCAAGACCGGTGAAGAGATTCCGATTACCGCCAGGCGGGTCGTGACCTTTCACGCAAGTCAGAAACTGAAGGCGATGGTGGAAAAAAACCAGCATGGGAAACGCAACGCCTAACGCCCAGCTTGGCCCCATTCCCGCAAAGCGTTACTTCACGATCGGCGAGGTGAGCGAGTTATGCGGGGTCAAGCCGCACGTATTGCGCTATTGGGAGCAGGAGTTCACGCAACTGAAGCCTCTCAAGCGCCGGGGAAATCGCAGGTATTATCAGCATCATGAAGTCCTCCTGGTGCGCCGGATACGGGAGCTTCTCTATGAAGAAGGATTTACAATACATGGAGCACGCAGTCGTCTGGGGTCTGCGGCGGCGGAAATGATGCCTGCGATCGCAGCGTCGGTTGAAGCCGGGCCGCCGCTCGACATATCCTTGTGGCGGAAGGAAATCAGGGACGTGGTAGCGCTCCTCCGATCCTGATCCTGCAAGAGTTCACATGAACCAGGAAGTCGGGAGCGGACGCTGTATCGTCTTTTCAGTGAAACCGGTGAGGAGCCGGAGATTTTTGTTTTCTTCTTGCGTGCACGCCGGTATATGCTCCTCCCCCGCATTGTCCCTCTATCTGCCTCTGCGGCTACTCTCCTTATAAAGCAATAGCGACTTTGAACCCGCCTTGTTGTTATAATCCACCTCTCGGGGCGTAGCGCAGCCTGGTAGCGTACTTGCATGGGGTGCAAGTGGTCGGAGGTTCAAATCCTCTCGCCCCGACCAATGAATAAAATCAGACAATCAGACGTTCGGGCATGTACCGGCATGTGCCAACGTCTGTTAGCAGCCTTATTATTATTCTGTTCTCGATCGGGTTCATCGTTTCAGGTACCGTACTATGCGCATTTTGCTCAGCAATGACGATGGGTATTTTGCGCCAGGCCTTGAATCTCTTGCTACTGCTCTTTCCGCGATCGCGGATATCGTCGTGGTCGCGCCGGAGCGCGACCGAAGCGGCGCCAGCAATTCTCTTACGCTCGACCGGCCCCTCAGCCTGCACAGATCCCACCGGGGGTTTTTTTATGTCAACGGCACGCCTACCGACTGTGTGCATCTTGCGGTTACCGGCATGCTCGACACATTGCCCGACATGGTAGTGTCCGGCATAAACGACGGCGCGAACATGGGGGACGATACCATTTACTCCGGTACCGTGGCAGCCGCAACCGAAGGCTTCCTGCTCGGCATTCCCGCGATAGCCATTTCCCTTGCGCGCTTTTCCGAAGGAAATTTTTCCACCGCTGCGCGTATCGCGGCGGAACTGGTGCAGCGATACCAGCGCGACAAGCTCCACGGAACGGTGCTGCTCAACGTCAACGTGCCTGATGTGCCCTATGAGGAGTTGCAAGGCATGGAGGTCACCCGGCTGGGGCGCCGCCATAAGGCCGAGCCAGTGGTCAAATCCCAGAGCCCGCGTGGCGAGACGGTTTATTGGGTAGGGGCCGCGGGGCCCGTTCAGGATGCCGGAGAGGGAACCGATTTTTTTGCAATTCAGCGTAATCGAGTATCGGTGACTCCATTACAGATCGACCTGACCCGGTATGGACAGATGGATTCCGTAAAAATGTGGCTGAAATAGATAAAGCTTTTTATGGTCTTACGGGGCTTGGTCATGAGCTCTTGTCAGGATAGGCATTGAGCACTCATCATTCCGGTATCGGCATGACTTCGCAGCGTACCCGCACGCGCATGGTGGAGCGCCTGCGCGATATGGGTATTGCGGATGAGGCCGTCCTGGCTGCCATGAATTTCATTCCGCGCCACATCTTCGTTGAAGAGGTCCTGGCGAGCCGTGCTTACGACGACGTTTCCCTTCCCATCAATTTCGGCCAGACCATCTCGAGTCCGTTTATCGTGGCCCGTATGACTGAATTGCTGAGAGCCGGTTCAGATCTGGGCAAGGTGCTCGAAATCGGCTCCGGTTGCGGCTACCAAACCGCCATTCTGGCACGGCTGGCACGCGAGGTGTATTCTGTCGAGCGGATTGGACCATTGGTTACCCGTGCCCGAGCCCGGTTGCGGGGGCTTCGGCTCCCCAATATTTATCTGAAGCACGCCGATGGACTGCTGGGTCTTTCCGAGGCTGCGCCGTTTGATGCTATCATGCTGACAGCAGCCACGACCCATATCCCTTCTTCCCTGCTGGAGCAGTTGGCGATTGGCGGCAGGCTGGTTTTTCCCAAGGGCAGTCAGGAGCAACATCTGTGCATGCTCGAAAAGAGCTCCCAGGGGTATACTGAAACTACGCTGGGTGAAGTGAGGTTCGTGCCCATGGTGCCTGGCGTTCAGAAAGGCTGAACAATGTAATACGAATATCAGATGACGGTCAGTGGAATGAAATGCGAAGGTTCGAAATGGTTAGCATGCCGCTTTGCACGGTCTTGCATGGTTGAGATGGGGGCAGGGCGGCAAGTTCTCCCTGTCATTTTTTTTCCTTCAATACGTGGTCTGCTTCTCATTTTCGGCTTGTTTTTCGGCCTGTTGCTCGCCGGTTGCGAATCCACCCCGCGGCCTGCCCCGGTCGTCGATCGGGCCGGAGCGGGATCCACCACGGGTAACGCCCGCCAAACGCAAGGCCAGTCATCCAATACCTATGTCGTCCGTAAGGGGGACACGCTGTACAGCATTGCTCAAAGCAATGGCATTAGCCAGAAGGATCTTGCCGAATGGAATAATATCCAGGATCCGGCTGCGATTCAGGTCGGCCAGCAATTGCTGCTTTTGCCTCCTTTGCCCCCTTCGCCCCCTTCGCCCCCTGGGCAAATGGCCCAGCCGTCGCTCTATGCGCTTCCCGAGCCGCGGCTTTCTTCCCCGGGCCCTGTGGAGCTTCGCGGCGCAGCAGTTCCAGCCGAAGCCAGGCCGGTGGCGAGCAGCGACAAGCTGAAAACAGAACCAAAGGCCTTGAAGCTGCCATACTCGGAGCAGGCAGTGGCGCAGCTGAAAGCAGACATCATTCCAGCCCAGACAGCCGTCGCAAGGAGTGAGGCGCCCGCCGAAAGAGAGCTTCCGCTGGTAGCAGGCGCCGTGCCTTCCGCAGCCGCAGCCGTGGTCCCGCTGCCCGCCGTGCCGCCTGCCCCGCCCGTAGCCGTGGTCCCGCTACCCGCCGTGCCGCCAGTGCCGGACGCAGCGGAAACTGTTCTCGCGCGCGATCAAGTCGAGTGGACCTGGCCTACCAAAGGCAAACTACTCGAGGGGTTTTCCGAAGGTACGAAAGGCATTGATATCTCGGGTACATCCGGCCAGGCGATCAACGCCTCGGCGGCAGGCAAGGTAGTGTATAGCGGTGGCGGATTGCGGGGCTATGGCAAGCTTATCATCATCAAGCATAACAACATCTACCTCAGCGCTTATGCGCACAATGACAAACTTTTGGTAAAAGAAGGACAAACAGTCAGAAAAGGGCAGAAAATCGCTGAGATGGGCAGTACCGACAGCGGTCTGGTAAAACTTCACTTCGAAATCCGCAAAAACGGAAAACCTGTGGATCCCCTAAAATACCTCCCCCCCACTTCCGGATGAGCTATTCAGACGATAACGGTGATGACGAGGATGAGGAAGCGCTGGATTCCGTGGATTCGCCCGAAACGGACGATGAGTCGGCGGCCATTTCTGAAAGCGGCGTCACGGTTGCTGGCAGTGACTCCAGTGATTTTCTTCTGACTGACGTAACGCAAATATATTTCAACGAAATCGGCCACAACGCATTGCTGACTCCGAAAGAGGAAGTGGAGCTCACGCGCCTCGTCAGGCAGAATGACTTCAATGCCCGGCAAAGAATGATCGAGTGCAATTTGCGGTTGGTGGTGAATATCGCCAAGCACTATGCCAACCACGGCGTCGCGCTGCTGGATCTCATCGAGGAAGGCAACATGGGGATGATGCACGCGCTGGACAAATTCGATCCCGAGCGCGGTTTTCGTTTCTCCACTTACGCCACCTGGTGGATACGGCAGAATATCGAACGCTGCATCATGAATCAGTCGCGCACGATCCGCCTGCCTGTTCATGTCATCAAGGATCTGAATGTTGTCCTGCAGGCGGCCCGTCACCTTGAAGCTCATACTGGCAAGGAACCTAAACCGGAAGATGTGGCCCGTCTGCTGGGCCGCCCCGTCGAGCATGTGGAGCGCATGCTATCCCTGAACATGAGCATGATGTCGCTGGACGCTCCGCTCGATGTCGATCCTCTCCTGTCCGTCGGCGATGTCATGGCCGACGAAAAATCAGCCGGCCCCGATGCGATGCTGGAGCAATCCGAGATCAAGGACCGGGTAAAGGAATGGCTCAGCCGTTTGAACGACAAGCAGCGCCATATCATCGAGCATCGCTATGGGCTGAATGCCTGTGAAATTCAAACCCTGGAGCAGCTGGCGTCAAGCCTTGGGCTTACTCGCGAACGGGTGCGCCAGATTCAGCTGGAAGCACTGGAAACGCTGCGCGGCATATTGAAATGCGATGGAGTTTCGAAGGAAGGAATATTTTAGCCTTGCAGCAACCGGCCTGTCTGGCCGCTTCGATAGCGCGCCGCCCCAAATGCAGTGCGCTCAATAGTCTTTACTCCGGCCACTTTTATCAGTATTATATGTCTAAAGCCTGTTCCATCAAAGTGGGGAGTTTGAAGTATAATCGCGACCCGTCAGCGTTGCTGTCGTATTGAAATTATTTGAATCGAGGCGTTATTTATGGATATGTCACAACCAGAGTTTACGGCACCTGATCCCGCTCTCTGCACCGAAGAAGAAATTGCACGGCTGGTTCACACTTTTTACGCAAGAGCCCGGCAAGACCCGGGACTGGGGCCCATCTTCGAGGCGCACGTTGATGATTGGGACGCTCATTTTGTACAAATGATCAATTTCTGGTCAATGAAATTGCGCGGGACCAGCCGATTCCGTGGTATGCCCATGCCGAAACATGTTGCGCTACCCGGGCTCAACCCGGCATTGTTCGAGCGGTGGTTGGAATTGTTTCGGCTGACCACCAGCGAAATGGAAAATCCACGGCTGCAATTCAATGCCGATACACTGGCTTTCCACATCGGGAGCCGTTTGTGGCAGAGGTATCAAATGGAGCGGTTCCCGGATAGAGAGCTTGTCGGGTTGCGCGAGCCGTAGCTCTCCCCTTTTTTATTCCTGGCGAGCCGAGCGCGAAAAGGCGCGCCCGGCTGTTTTGTTTCCACCGATCTCTGCGGTGGATGCGCAATACCATTTCAATTTTTGTTCGCCAGCCTTGAAAAGATCGTAAGCGATCACTTTCCATTTTCACGTCGCTGATCTTGCCTGAGTTTCCTCCAGCTCTCCCCGGATCTGTTAACAACACTTGAACCTAAATCCGGAGGTTGATCGCTCATTTCTAGTTTAGAGCTATGATTCACAAAGACTTTCCGCGGTACTCGACGTTCATCTGTAGAGTGGGGTCACTACAGGGGGGGCAGATCGTGGGATTTCCGCGGCACATGGCTGCGTTGCAACTCCTTGGAATGGAATAGCCATTCCTCGTTGCAGCACTTGCCCTGCACTCCAAAAGCCGCACACTCCATTCTGTCCAACTGCCGGATTTAGGTTAACGGGAGTATGTTGGTATAATGGCAAAGAGATCCCCGGTTCGGGTTCCGCCAGCAGTAGTGCCTGCCTGCATGCCCTCGATATAAGAAAGAGCAGAGATTTTTTAAACACAAAGGAGCGAAACGATGAGCAATCAAACGACTGGAAGTGCGCCTCATAGTCTGCCACCTCTCCCTTATGCGGAAAATGCGCTGGATCCTGTTATTTCGGCCAACACCTTGAGCTTCCATTATGGAAAGCATCACAAGGCCTATGTCGACAACCTCAATAAATTGATAAGCGGTACCGAACTTGCGGATTCATCCCTGGAGGAGATTATCGCGGCAACTGCCGGCAATGCGGAAAAGGCGGGAATATTCAACAACGCAGCACAAGTCTGGAACCATACATTTTACTGGAATAGCCTTTCGCCGCGCGGGGGAGGGAAACCGCCATCCGATCTGGGAGGGAAAATAGACTCATCTTTCGGGTCGCTGGATGCTTGCAAAAAAGAATTGGCAACCGCGGCAACGACTCAATTCGGCAGCGGATGGGCATGGCTGGTGCAGGACGGAGACAAGCTCAAGGTCGTCAAGACCGGGAATGCCGACTCGCCGCTGACCAAGGGAATGAAGCCACTGTTGACGATCGACGTGTGGGAGCATGCATATTACCTCGACTACCAGAACCGCCGTCCGGATTATGTCAATGCTGTGCTCGACAAGCTGATCAACTGGGATTTCGCTCTGCGTAATTGCAAATAACTGCAAGTAACCGCAAACAGGTCTTGCTTCAGTGGCGACCAGCGAAATTTTCGAGGAACTGGAAATCATCCGGCGCGGATGCGACGAGCTCCTGCTCGAAGAGGAGCTCGCGCACAAGCTCGCAGCCGGGCGTCCGCTCAGGGTAAAAGCGGGATTCGATCCGACAGCACCCGACTTGCACCTGGGACATACGGTTCTGCTCAACAAGATGCGCCATCTGCAGGATCTCGGCCATCATGCCCTGTTCCTGATAGGTGATTTTACCGGCATGATCGGTGATCCCAGCGGCAAGAATACGACGCGTCCCGCCCTTACCCGCGACCAGGTGGTGGAAAACGCGCATTCCTATACAGACCAGGTTTTCAAGATCCTCAAGCCCGAGCAGACCGAGGTGGTGTTCAATTCCACCTGGATGGATAAGGTCGATGCGGCGGGGCTCATCAGGCTGGCAGCCACTCATACGGTAGCCCGCATGCTGGAGCGCGATGATTTCGGCAAACGCTACCAGGCCAATAAACCCATCGCGCTCCATGAATTCCTGTATCCATTGATCCAGGGATATGATTCCGTCGCGCTGCAAGCGGATATCGAACTTGGAGGTACTGATCAGAAATTCAACCTGCTCATGGGGCGAGAGCTGCAAAAGCATTTTGGACAGGCGGCACAGTGCGTTCTTACCATGCCCCTCCTCGAGGGATTGGATGGCATCAATAAAATGTCCAAGTCAGCGGGCAACTATATCGGCATTGCGGAGCATCCCGCGGAGATATTTGGCAAGCTGATGTCGATTTCAGATGAATTGATGTGGCGATATGCCGATTTGCTATCATTCGAGCCCTTGAGCGTCGTACGGCAGTGGCGGCAGGAGGTGGAACAGGGGAAAAATCCTCGTGATATCAAAGTCCTGTTGGCACAGGAAATCGTCGCCCGTTTTCACAGCAGGAAAGATGCTGAATTCGCCCTGGCGGATTTCGAAGCAAGATTCAGGCGGGGGGCCATCCCCAGCGATATTTGCGAGAAGGCGCTGCATGCCGGCCAGGAGGGTTTGCCCATCGCCCAATTGCTCAAGCAGGCCGGGCTCACCGCAAGCACCACTGAAGCCCTGCGCATGATAGAGCAAGGTGGTGTAAAATTGAATGGCGAAAAAATCAGCGATAAAGGCATCAGGCTATGCCGGGGCGAAATTGCAGTTGTGCAGGTGGGCAAGCGGAAATTCGCCAGGGTCGTTCTCTCCTGACAAATTCGGCAAAATCTCTTGACCCGCTGGCTGATGCCTGTATAATGCCGCCTTTCCCCGTGAGGACCGAAAGGTTAAACGGATTGTTCTTTAAAAATATACAGCCGATAGGTGTGGGCGCTTGACTAGGCCGCCCGTCATTTCGCCATCCGGCGCAGTGACGGGAAAAGCAAAGTTGAAGTGCTCGCACGATGGAAAGGTTCTGGTTACCATTCTGGGAATCCCGGATGGGAATCGGAGCCGCATAATACGTCAAGCGAGAGTTTTACCAGTATTGAACTGAAGAGTTTGATCCTGGCTCAGATTGAACGCTGGCGGCATGCTTTACACATGCAAGTCGAACGGCAGCACGGGGGCAACCCTGGTGGCGAGTGGCGAACGGGTGAGTAATGCATCGGAACGTGTCCTTAAGTGGGGGATAACGCATCGAAAGATGCGCTAATACCGCATAATCTCCGAGGAGAAAAGCAGGGGATCGCAAGACCTTGCGCTTTTGGAGCGGCCGATGTCTGATTAGCTAGTTGGTGGGGTAATGGCTTACCAAGGCTTCGATCAGTAGCTGGTCTGAGAGGACGACCAGCCACACTGGGACTGAGACACGGCCCAGACTCCTACGGGAGGCAGCAGTGGGGAATTTTGGACAATGGGGGAAACCCTGATCCAGCCATGCCGCGTGAGTGAAGAAGGCCTTCGGGTTGTAAAGCTCTTTCAGCCGGAACGAAATGGTCATGGTTAACACCCGTGACAAATGACGGTACCGGAAGAAGAAGCACCGGCTAACTACGTGCCAGCAGCCGCGGTAATACGTAGGGTGCAAGCGTTAATCGGAATTACTGGGCGTAAAGCGTGCGCAGGCGGTTTTGTAAGTCAGATGTGAAATCCCCGGGCTTAACCTGGGAACTGCGTTTGAAACTACAAGGCTAGAGTGTGGCAGAGGGGGGTGGAATTCCACGTGTAGCAGTGAAATGCGTAGAGATGTGGAGGAACACCGATGGCGAAGGCAGCCCCCTGGGTTAACACTGACGCTCAGGCACGAAAGCGTGGGGAGCAAACAGGATTAGATACCCTGGTAGTCCACGCCCTAAACGATGTCAACTAGTTGTCGGGTCTTAACGGGCTTGGTAACGCAGCTAACGCGTGAAGTTGACCGCCTGGGGAGTACGGTCGCAAGATTAAAACTCAAAGGAATTGACGGGGACCCGCACAAGCGGTGGATTATGTGGATTAATTCGATGCAACGCGAAAAACCTTACCTACCCTTGACATGTACCGAAGCCCGCTGAGAGGTGGGTGTGCCCGAAAGGGAGCGGTAACACAGGTGCTGCATGGCTGTCGTCAGCTCGTGTCGTGAGATGTTGGGTTAAGTCCCGCAACGAGCGCAACCCTTGTCATTAATTGCCATCATTCAGTTGGGCACTTTAATGAAACTGCCGGTGACAAACCGGAGGAAGGTGGGGATGACGTCAAGTCCTCATGGCCCTTATGGGTAGGGCTTCACACGTAATACAATGGCGCGTACAGAGGGTTGCCAACCCGCGAGGGGGAGCTAATCTCAGAAAGCGCGTCGTAGTCCGGATCGGAGTCTGCAACTCGACTCCGTGAAGTCGGAATCGCTAGTAATCGCGGATCAGCATGTCGCGGTGAATACGTTCCCGGGTCTTGTACACACCGCCCGTCACACCATGGGAGTGGGTTTCACCAGAAGCAGGTAGTCTAACCGCAAGGAGGGCGCCTGCCACGGTGAGATTCATGACTGGGGTGAAGTCGTAACAAGGTAGCCGTAGGGGAACCTGCGGCTGGATCACCTCCTTTCAGAGAAAGCCTTTTTCAAGCGTCCACAACCTATCGGTTGTTAAAAAAAGCAGGGCTAGGCGCCGAGGAGCCGCCGGAAGTGGAAGGCCGGAAAATTAAAAGGCCGGCCCTTTGTTTCTAGGTCTGACCGGGGTCTGTAGCTCAGTTGGTTAGAGCACACGCTTGATAAGCGTGGGGTCGGTGGTTCAAGTCCACCCAGACCCACCAACTAACGGGGGTGTAGCTCAGCTGGGAGAGCACCTGCTTTGCAAGCAGGGGGTCATCGGTTCGATCCCGTTCACCTCCACCAAATCCCAGGCCGGAATCGCCTCATTATTCCAGTTAGAGACCAGAGGTAAACGATGCGCGTTTACCTCTGGTTTTTTTACCAGCGGCTGTAGTCAGGAACAAGTTGTGGAGAAGCGGGTCATATTTATATCATCCGGTCTTGCCTGTTCCGGTGTTCTTTAAAAATTTGGAAGAAGTAAAACGTTCCATGTCAGGGAGCATGGCCTTGTTCAAGGTCCTGTATCCCGGATACGGAATAATGGGTTAGATTGTATCGACGCATGGCATTTTTAGTCGGATGCAATGCGTAGCAGACAACTATAGCCATTGGTTTGGAAGCCGTGATCGGGCAGAAATAGCTTTCGAGTGATTTACTCCCGATAACAGATTTTGAGCCCTTAAGGTTATAGGATCAAGCGAATAAGTGCATGTGGTGGATGCCTTGGCGATTACAGGCGATGAAGGGCGTGGTAGCCTGCGAAAAGCTCCGGGGAGCTGGCAAACAAGCTTTGATCCGGAGATGTCCGAATGGGGAAACCCGGCCCGCAAGGGTCAACCTTGGCTGAATACATAGGCCAAGCGTGGCGAACCTGGTGAACTGAAACATCTAAGTAGCCAGAGGAAAAGAAATCAACCGAGATTCCCAGAGTAGTGGCGAGCGAAATGGGAGCAGCCTCCAACTTTTAGCATTCGAATTAGCTGAACCGTCTGGAAAGTCGGGCCATAGCGGGTGATAGCCCCGTAGGCGAAAATTCGAGTGTGGAACTAGGGTTGGGACAAGTAGGGCGGGACACGTGAAATCCTGTCTGAACATGGGGGGACCATCCTCCAAGGCTAAATACTCGTAATCGACCGATAGTGAACCAGTACCGTGAGGGAAAGGCGAAAAGAACCCCGGGAGGGGAGTGAAATAGATCCTGAAACCGCATGCATACAAACAGTGGGAGCGGACTTGTTCCGTGACTGCGTACCTTTTGTATAATGGGTCAGCGACTTACATTCAGTAGCAAGCTTAACCGAATAGGGGAAGCGCAGCGAAAGCGAGTCTTAATAGGGCGTTTAGTTGCTGGGTGTAGACCCGAAACCAGATGATCTACTCATGGCCAGGATGAAGCGGGGGTAACACCTCGTGGAGGTCCGAACCCACTAATGTTGAAAAATTAGGGGATGAGCTGTGGGTAGGGGTGAAAGGCTAAACAAATCTGGAAATAGCTGGTTCTCTCCGAAAACTATTTAGGTAGTGCCTCACGTATCACCTTCGGGGGTAGAGCACTGTTATGGCTAGGGGGCCGTTTAGGCCTACCAAACCATGGCAAACTCCGAATACCGAAGAGTGCGAGCGTGGGAGACAGACATCGGGTGCTAACGTCCGGTGTCGAAAGGGAAACAACCCAGACCCTCAGCTAAGGTCCCAAAGACACAGTTAAGTGGCAAACGAAGTGGGAAGGCTAAAACAGTCAGGAGGTTGGCTTAGAAGCAGCCATCCTTTAAAGAAAGCGTAATAGCTCACTGATCGAGTCGTCCTGCGCGGAAGATGTAACGGGGCTCAAACTGTGCACCGAAGCTAGGGATTTACACGCAAGTGTAGATGGTAGGAGAGCGTTCCGTAGGCCTGCGAAGGTGGCTTGAGAAGGCTGCTGGAGGTATCGGAAGTGCGAATGCTGACATGAGTAGCGATAAAGGGAGTGAAAGGCTCCCTCGCCGTAAGCCCAAGGTTTCCTGCGCAACGTTCATCGGCGCAGGGTGAGTCGGCCCCTAAGGTGAGGCAGAAATGCGTAGCTGATGGGAAACTGGTTAATATTCCAGTACCTTTGTTCAATGCGATGTGGGGACGGAGAAGGTTAGCTCGGCCGGGTGTTGGATGTCCCGGTTGAAGCGTGTAGACGTGCTGCCCAGGCAAATCCGGGCGGCTTAGTTGAGGCGTGATAACGAAACGCCCTTCGGGGCGCCAAGTGAGTGATACCCTGCTTCCAGGAAAAGCCACTAAGCTTCAGTTGAATGAGGACCGTACCGCAAACCGACACAGGTGGGCGGGATGAAAATTCCAAGGCGCTTGAGAGAACTCAGGAGAAGGAACTCGGCAAATTGACACCGTAACTTCGGGATAAGGTGTGCCCCCGGTACGTGTAGCACCTCGCGTGTGAAGCGGATGGGGGTTGCAAAGAAATGGTGGCTGCGACTGTTTAATAAAAACACAGCACTCTGCAAACACGAAAGTGGACGTATAGAGTGTGACGCCTGCCCGGTGCCGGAAGGTTAAGTGATGGGGTGCAAGCTCTTGATCGAAGCCCCGGTAAACGGCGGCCGTAACTATAACGGTCCTAAGGTAGCGAAATTCCTTGTCGGGTAAGTTCCGACCTGCACGAATGGCGTAACGATGGCCACACTGTCTCCTCCTGAGACTCAGCGAAGTTGAAATGTTTGTGAAGATGCAATCTCCCCGCGGCTAGACGGAAAGACCCCGTGCACCTTTACTGTAGCTTTACATTGGACTTTGACAATATCTGTGTAGGATAGGTGGGAGGCATTGAAGTGGGCTCGCCAGAGCTCATGGAGCCGACGTTGAAATACCACCCTGATGTTGTTGAGGTTCTAACCTGGGTCCATTATCTGGATCGGGGACCGTGTATGGTAGGCAGTTTGACTGGGGCGGTCTCCTCCCAAAGTGTAACGGAGGAGTACGAAGGTACGCTAGGTACGGTCGGAAATCGTGCTGATAGTGCAATGGCAAAAGCGTGCTTGACTGCGAGACTGACAAGTCGAGCAGATGCGAAAGCAGGTCATAGTGATCCGGTGGTTCTGTATGGAAGGGCCATCGCTCAACGGATAAAAGGTACGCCGGGGATAACAGGCTGATTCCTCCCAAGAGTTCATATCGACGGGGGAGTTTGGCACCTCGATGTCGGCTCATCACATCCTGGGGCTGTAGCCGGTCCCAAGGGTATGGCTGTTCGCCATTTAAAGTGGTACGTGAGCTGGGTTTAAAACGTCGTGAGACAGTTTGGTCCCTATCTGCCGTGGGCGTTGGAAGTTTGAGGGGACCTGCTCCTAGTACGAGAGGACCGGAGTGGACGCACCTCTGGTGTACCGGTTATGACGCCAGTCGTATCGCCGGGTAGCTAAGTGCGGAAGAGATAACCGCTGAAAGCATCTAAGCGGGAAACTCGCCTCAAGATGAGACTTCCCGGGGGTTAAACCCCCCTAAAGGTTCGTCGAAGACCACGACGTTGATAGGTCGGGTGTGGAAGCGCAGTAATGCGTTAAGCTAACCGATACTAATTGACCGTGAGGCTTGATCCTATAACCTTGAGTTGAACAAGTTGTTTGCTGGATACAATCAAACCCATTATTGAAAATTACTTCTTCCAGATCGTGGCGGATCGTAAAGCGGGACGACAGTCTCGTTGCGGTCAATGCCGTAGCAGTTTACGCTTGGCGGTCATAGCGCTTTGGACCCACCCCTTCCCATCCCGAACAGGGTCGTGAAACGAGGTCGCGCCGATGATAGTGTGTTTTCGCATGCGAAAGTAGGTCACTGCCAGGCACCTTATAGAAAAAAGCCCCGACTCGCGAGAGTTGGGGCTTTTTTATGGGCGCTCAAGAACCAGGATATCGAAGATCAGACCATCAAGCTTCTTGTGGGATTTTGGTACAAAGCGAGAAATCATCATGAAATCGCTACGGTTTTTATCCCTCCGGTTTTTATTCCTCATAATATTGACATTGACCGTTTCCTGCATCGCAGGGCGGTTGGGCGCACAGCTGGGCAATAAACCGTACCGGGCGGTGATGGACACTGATGGCGTGCAACAAATAAACATTCTGGCAGGCGATTATTTTTTCAAGCCCAATCACATCATCGTCAAAGTCAACGTACCTGTAAGGTTGGTGGTTCGTGTGGAGCGGGGGATCGTTCCTCACGGCTTGGTGCTCAAGGCACTCGAAGCGAATATCTCGATCGATGAAGACCTGAGCCGGGAGTTTCATACGTTTATTTTCACTCCAAGCGCGCCGGGCAGGTATGCTTTCTATTGCCCAAAGAAGTTGTTCTTTTTCAAGAGCCACAGGGAACACGGGATGGAGGGTGTTCTGGAAGTCGTTGAGTAGCTGGCATGAGTCTCGTGCGTCTCAATGTATCTGCGCCGGAAAGAGATCGAAGCGGGCAGGCCTAATGAAAACCTGGTCGCCTCGCACCAGCTGCAATTCACGAAAGCGCTCCTTGCTGATTTCGACCTGGATCAGTTCCTTGCCGTCGCTGTCATCGCGCGTCAGTTCAAGACGCACTACCGGGCCAACCGAGAGAATGTGCGATACGCGCGCGCCAATTGCGCCATCGCCGTTAACCACCCGGTCCACATGGATGTCGTGCGGACGCACATAGGCCACGGCTGAAAGTTCTTCTGCCTCGGTATGCTCGGGCGCCTCGACTTCGATTCCGCCTATCCAGGCGCGTCCGCGATGAAGCCGGCCGTGGAACAGATTCACTTTGCCCAGGAATTCATATACGAAGGGACTTGCCGGGTGTTCATATACTTCGTCCGGCGTGCCGATCTGCTCGATGCGGCCTTCGTTCATGACGACAACCCTGTCTGCCACTTCCAGCGCTTCCTCCTGATCGTGAGTTACGAACACGCTGGTGATATGCATTTCGTCATGCAGCCGGCGCAGCCATGAGCGGAGCTCCTTGCGTACTTTTGCGTCGAGTGCCCCAAATGGCTCATCCAGCAATAATACTCTCGGTTCCACTGCCAATGCCCGCGCCAGGGCGATCCGCTGGCGCTGCCCTCCTGAAAGCTGGTGCGGATACCGGTCGGACAGCCAATCGAGTTGCACGAGTTTTAGTAGTTCATGAACACGGCGGCAAATCTCTGGTTCAGCCGGGCGAAACTTCCGTGGGCGTACACGCAGACCAAACGCCACATTCTCAAAGATGGTCATGTTCCTGAATAGCGCGTAGTGCTGGAAGACAAAGCCCACCTGCCGCTCGCGCACATGCTGGTCCGTTGCATCCTCCCCCTGGAATAGCACTTGCCCCGTATCGGCGGATTCCAGCCCGGCAATCACCCGCAACAGGGTGGTTTTTCCAGACCCGGAAGGACCGAGCAGCGCCAGCAGCTCACCCGACTTTACTTCCAGGCTAACGTCCCGTAGCGCGGAAAATTTCCCGAATTGCTTGGAAAGATTGCGTACTTCAATGCTCATTCATATTCTCCTGATGTCTGCCGCGCGACTCGACAAACGTTTTCAATGCGAGTGTTACCAGCGCAAGCAAGGCCAATAGTGACGCCACGGCGAACGCCGCGGCAAAGTTGTATTCGTTGTAGAGAATCTCGACGTGCAGCGGCAAGGTATTGGTACTGCCGCGAATATGCCCCGATACGACCGACACCGCTCCGAACTCGCCCATTGCGCGCGCGTTGCAAAGAATCACGCCATAGAGCAACCCCCACTTGACGTTTGGCAGGGTCACATGAAGAAAGGTCTGCCAGCCATTCGCGCCCAGCACCACCGCAGCTTCCTCTTCCTCGGTTCCCTGTGCCTGCATCAGCGGGATCAACTCCCGCGCGATAAAGGGAACAGTGACGAAAATCGTCGCGAGCACGATGCCTGGTACCGCAAAAATGATCTTGACGTCATGTTCTGCCAGCCATGGCCCCAGCCAACCCTGCAGGCCGAAGATGAGCACATAGATCAATCCGGAAACTACGGGAGAAACAGAAAATGGCAGGTCGATGAGCGTGATGAGCACGCTTTTTCCACGAAACTCAAACTTGGCAATCGCCCACGCAGCTGCGAGGCCGAATATCACATTGAGGGGGACGGCAATCGCCGCGGCAGTCAAGGTAAGCTGAATGGCGGATATCGCGTCGGGATCGGTGATCGCTGCAATGTAGACATCCCACCCCTTCTTCAGTGCCTCATAAAATACCGAGATCAAGGGGATAAAGAGGAAAAGGGTCAGGAAAGCCAATGCGAGGCCGATCAGACTTCTCCTTATCCATATGGATTCCGTGGTAGCCCGCGCCTGATCCAGACTGACAGGTGCAGGAAGAAGTGTCGTACTCAACGTTGTACCTTCATAAGTATTATCCTAAATCCGTCGTGTAGCGAACTCACCATATAGGTGAACGTCAAGTACTGCGGAAAGTCTTTGTGGATCATAGTTCTAAACTGGAAATATACGATCAACTGCCGGTTTTAGGATCATATTACGACGCCCCGGCGCCGGCTCCACCATTGCAGGAAGTTGATGATCAGGAGCATGACGAATGAAATGACCAGCATGACTACCGCCAGGGCGGTTGCACCCGCGTAATCATATTGCTCGAGCTTGGTAATGATCAGCAGCGGCGTGATTTCAGACACCATGGGCATGTTGCCGGCTATGAAGATTACCGAACCGTATTCGCCGATTGCGCGCGCAAATGCCAGTGCGAATCCCGTCATCAAGGCGGGCAGCACAGTGGGGAAAATGATGCGGGAAAAAGTCTGGAACCGATTGGCGCCCAGCGTTGCCGCCGCCTCCTCCAGCTCCGTCTCCATGTCCTCGAGCACCGGTTGGACTGTTCGAACGACGAACGGCAGACCGATGAACGTCAGCGCCACGAAGACGCCAAGGGGCGTAAATGCAATCTTGATGCCGAGAGGCTCGAAAAACTGTCCGATCCAGCCATTTCCAGCATAGAGCGCTGTCAACGCAATACCAGCGACGGCGGTTGGCAGCGCAAACGGGAGATCCACCAACGCATCCACCAGCTTTTTTCCGGGAAAACGGTAACGCACCAATACCCATGCGACGAGGAGGCCGAATATGGCGTTGACGAGCGCCGCCGCAAAAGACGCGCCGAACGTCAGCCGGTATGACGCCAACACTCTCGGCGTAGTCACCATGCTCCAGAATTCCGGCCAGGTAAGGGCGGCCGTCCGGACAAAGGCGGCGGAAAGAGGGATCAGTACAATCAGGCTGAGGTACAGCAGCGTGAACCCGAGCGCAAGATTGAATCCCGGCAGGACGCTGTGCTGTTTGAATTTCATCAATCAGGAGCCCCATTAAACGATGATTGCCGATAGCCTCTGGCGAGCACCCGATAGTGCTCCTCCATCATTGCTGGCACCGCGGTTTCAATCGCCCGAAGCGGCAATCCAAGCGCGCGACCTTGAAGGAGATCGGCCCCCGATTCCACGGCGACACGCTTTTGCTGTGCTGTTTCAATGTCATGCACCAGCACCAATGCGCCGAAGTGGTGCACCGCATCCACGAGTGATTCGGTGCCATAACGGCGCTCCAGCGCCGAAGCTTCCAGCCTGACGATGTGCGGGAAAAGAGGATACAAACTGGCAAGTTCCGCGATCCAGTCCTCTGTCGTCACGCTGTGGTTGATCGCAATCCGGTAGCCGCGCGAACGATAATTGCTGATCACGTGCTTGAGCAATCTCGAATCCCGATTTACCTCGGTCGGTATTTCGATCACGACCCTGGAGGTTTCGACTCCAATAATATGGAGTATTCTCTCGAAGGCACGGCCATGATCATCCTTGACGCTTTCCAGCAGGCGTGGCTGAACCGTTACAAAAAGATCTCCCTGAGAGGTATTGCTGAAATAGTTCAGGGCGTGAATCACGCGGCAGAGGCGGTCAAAACGTACCAGCAGCGCATCGCCTTCGGTCAGGGCGAAGGCCTTCCAGGGAGACAGGACGCTTTTTCCCTCCGTCGTGGAGCGGATATACGCGGCATGCCCGGCTATCCTGTGCTCGCTCAGCCCGAATACAGGCTGGAAGACGCTGGATAGCCAGCTGTTGAAGAAGTGCCCGATCACCCACCCGTCTTCCGAACGTTGTACCGGGTAATCCGTGGCTGCCTGGATACGGGCCAGTCCATCTTTCATGCCTCTCGCATCTTTCATGTAAACGCTCATTTTGCTATTCCTTTTCGCAATCACATCGCTGCCTGGCTATGAGAACAAGGATGCCTATTTCTGATAGATCTGATCGAAAGTGCCGCCATCGGCGAAATGGGTTTTATAGGCATTTTTCCATCCACCAAACGCGTCATCAATCTTGAATAATTTGATGGGGGGAAACTTGTTTGCATATTTCGCGGCGATCTTCGCATCGGTGGGACGGTAGAAATTCCTGGCGGCGATTTCCTGCCCTTCTTCCGAATAGAGATGCTTCAAATAGCCTTCGGCCACCGCTCGCGTACCTTTCTTGTCTACCACTTTATCCACTACTGCGACCGAAGGTTCCGCAAGGATGCTGAGTGACGGCACCACGATCTCGAACTTGCCGGCCCCCAGCTCCTTGATCGCCAGGAAAGCTTCGTTTTCCCATGAAATGAAGACGTCCCCAACACCGCGTTCCACAAAAGTGGTGGTCGAGGCGCGCGCTCCGGAATCCAGCACGGGAACGTTCTTGTAGATGTCAGCGACGAATTCCTTTGCCCTGGCTTCCCCGAAATGCCGTTTCCCGAATTCCCAGGCCGCCAGGTAATTCCACTGTGCGCCCCCGGAGGTTTTCGGGTTGGGGGTGATCACTGATACGCCGGGCCGCGCAAGATCGTTCCAGTCCTTGATGCCCTTGGGATTTCCCTTGCGCACCAGGAAGATGATGGTCGAGGTATAGGGCGTGCTGTTGAGCTCCAGGCGCTTCTGCCAGTCGGCCGGAAGCAACCCGGCTTTTTCCGCTATAGCATTGATGTCATTGGCCAAAGCGAGCGTTACCACATCCGCCTCGAGGCCGTCGATAACGGAGCGCGCCTGCTTGCCCGAGCCCCCATGGGATTGCTTTATGGCCACTTTCTCCCCTGTTTTTTGTTCCCAGTATTTTGCGAAGGCGGCATTGAACTCCTGGTACAGCTCCCGCGTCGGGTCATACGAGACGTTCAAGATGGTCTTGTCGGCCCATGCGCTGCCGCTGATCGTGAAGCTGGTTATGAGAAGGGCGGATGCCAGCCGGGCTTTGAATTTCATCGTTTTTCCTTTTATGAGTTAGCCATGTGAAAATTTGTTTCTCCGTCAAAACGCGCTGATGACAACCTCGACATAGAAAAAATCCGAGCTGCCAGGACTTTTGCCGAGGGCCGCAATCTGGCGATTACGCGTGAAATCGCCGCTGGTGAAGTGCGAATAACCCACGGTCGTATCGATGTTTGCAGTGAGCTTGTAGCGTGCGCGGATATCGAAGTTGTGCCCGATGAAATCGCCGCTTCTCCCGGTGGGATCGCGATTGAAACCGGGGTTCTTGATGGCGCTGTTGTTTCCATCGAGCAGATTATTGAAGCGATCGGTACTGCTGGCGAGCCAATACCAGCTGTAGCCGCCATCGATGCGCAGGTCTTTGGCGGGCTGGAATTCGAGCTTGATTTTTGGCACTTTGACATTCTCGAACACGATATAGTCATCCGCCGACCAGGGTCGCGCAAAGCCAAAGAATCGCTCGAAACGGTTATCCACGTTGTCGTTGGGATGGCGATCGCCCGAGGCATAGCCGTAAAAAGCGCTCAGGCGCGGCTTCCAGCTATGCTGGAAGGTATATCCAGTTTCGAGGGTATAGCCATGGGCTTCATGGCGCTGCCCTGCATTCTGGCCGAACTGGTAGATCAGGTTGAAGTCGTAGTCGAGTCGGGTAGTAGGGATTTTTCCGTAACCCCGTAGGGCAGGAGCGTGAATTTCCCGGTCAATCTGTCCTGGCACTTTGCTGCCGTCCTGTACCAGGCCCATGTAATACGGCTGTAACGTGATGATTTGCGACCATTCGCGCCAGTGGCCGATCACCCCGTAAAACCAGACATTCTCGATCCGCTGGTCAAACTCGGTGGGCAGCCGTTTCACTGGTTGATAAGCCCATGTGTCGATTTCCCAATTGTTGGCCTCCTGGCCGAGATTGATGCGGAAGCCTTCGAAAGTATTGGTCGTATTGCGCCATTCATTGCGGCCGATCAGGCGCCGATCCAGCGCCTCATAAGCCATGCGTCCCGCCCGGAATCTGATTGGGCGCTGTTGCTCGCGCGCGTCCTCGCCCAATGCGCGCCTGAAGTACAGCTCTCCATACGCCTGGATCAACTCAAATTCGTTGAAATCGCGATCATCATGCGGAAAGTGTCCGTTGTAGCGGCGCGAATCCTGGAACTCCACGGCGCCGCGTAGCGGATCGAGAATTTCCTTCACGCCAAGATATCCGCGAGTGCGCAACAGAAAGGGCTCATCGATCAGGAACCGGGTACGCCGTATGTCGTTGCTGCGAAATTCGTAACGGGTCCGGTGGTCCAGGCCCACATCCAGCCACGTGATATCCTTGAAAGCTTCGATGCCCGTCTTGCTCAGGTTCCGTACATACCGTGGCGGGTCGGATTCCGGCTGGGTGGAATAGCTGCTGGATGGGACGAAATAGCTCGCCGGTTTTTTTCCAGAGTCTTTGGCGGAAGCGGCTGGCTTGTCTGGCCCTGTTTCTGGTTTATCCGAAGACGGAAGCGCCCATTTGTCATTTTCGCTGGATGGCTGAATCGCCCACTTATAATTCCCGGGGGATCCGATCGACCATTTATATGGGGTGGATGCTTCGGCCTGGGTCATTTTTTGCATGCGTTGTGAGGTTGTGCCGTAATTCCCGGATTTTCCCGTTTGCTCGTTGTTCTCATCCGCCTGAAGCGGCTTGATAAATAATGCGCTGATTGCGAAGGCATAAGCGATTCGCCAAAACACTTCCATTTTTCTCTCTCCTGAGCCGCCCGTCCGTTGTTTCGGTTGGGGCGGAGATTTGCAGTTTTTGTATCACCTCCAATCGTCTGGTCGGTGTATTATTTTTTTGACTCTTTTCGCCTTCAATCCCCTTCAATCTGACTGGCCGCCTATCCGGGTTTCTCCGGTTGCCACCTCAGGTGATGGCCCCGCGGCCCGGCTGGTGGCGTTCCACGCGAATCTTCTCTCGGCGCTCTATCTGCACAACCCTGCCGTCATGAACCATGACTTCCACCGAACCATATTCGATGCTGGCGATTGCCCCCAGGATGCGCTGCCTGATATCGCGGGGAATCCGTTTGCCAGTCTCGCCTGGCAAAAAAAAATCTTCTTCCGGCTCGGCAATTTTTATATTTCCCGGCATTTCATTTCCCGTGATCAAGGAGACACAACAGCAAGTTACCAGCGCGCGCTTATATTTGAAACTAATAACATTTCATTTGTTTATCTGTTTTTTGCATATGCAGGCGGATGCTTGATCAAGGCAGGATTCCACGTGAATAGGGTTGCGGCGATCGAAGCGAGCCTTCGGCCGCTTTCGGCCATATCGCAGGTACTGTCCAAACCTCATCCGATCTGGGAAAATCCCTTGTTGCGGGATGGCTGAACCCGGATTTGCGTAAAACATATCCAAGCGACCCGATCAATTATCAATTTCAGGAGTTTTCTGCGATGAGCATAATGGAGGAGGCTTCCAGAAAGACCCAATACGACGCCAACAAACTGCGGAAGCGGTTGAGGCGTCTCGTTGGCACCGCAATTGCCGATTTCAATATGATCGAGGAAGGGGATCGCGTGATGGTATGTCTCTCGGGCGGCAAGGACAGTTATGCCTTGCTCGATATCCTGCGCAACCTCCAGGCTCATGCTGAAACCCGGTTTGAGCTCATTGCCGTAAACCTGGATCAGAAACAGCCGGGCTTTCCCGAGCATGTGCTGCCCGGCTACCTCTCCGCGATCGGCATGCCCTTTCGCATTGTCGAGCAGGATACCTACAGCGTGGTGAAGCGGCTGATTCCGGAAGGAAAGACGACCTGCAGCCTCTGTTCGCGCTTACGCCGGGGAGTGCTGTATCGCGTTGCGGGTGAGCTGGGCGCGACCAAGATCGCGCTGGGGCACCATCGCGACGACATACTGGAGACGCTGTTTCTAAACCTGTTTTATGGCGGCAAGCTCAAAACCATGCCACCCAAGCTGGTGAGCGACGATGGCCGCAATATCGTGATACGCCCGCTCGCATATTGCAAGGAAAAAGACCTGGCTGCTTATGCAGAGATGGAAAATTTTCCCATTATTCCATGCAACCTGTGCGGCTCGCAGAAAAACCTTCAGCGCCAGGTCGTGGGGGAAATGCTGCAACACTGGGACAGGAAGTATCCCGGCCGGCTGGAAACCATGTTTACCGCATTGCAGAATATCCAGCCCTCGCATTTGCTCGACCCGGAGCTTTATGATTTCAAGGGGCTCAAGACTGGAAACGAGCCGTTCCCTGATGGGGACAAGGCCTTCGATCCGGAGATCTTCGAGTCGCGTGTGGAAGAAATTTTCCGTACAACCTGATACCTGATCGGGTTCAACAGGCAGCCTGCACTCTGGGAAAGCGATTTCGCAAAAATGCCGGATGGATCGGATGACAGATTAAAACGAATAGCCCTATTTGAACTGGATGGAACCGGGCCATTTTCTGAGGGATTGAATAGCCCCGGCCCAAGAGGTTATCAATAAGCCAGACCAAGGGGTTGTCACTGAGCCAAAAAAAATCGAGCATATCCATGAAGCATAAATCCGAAAAAATTCGAACATACTCATGAAGCATAAATTCACCTGGCTTCCGGTCATTTTTATTGCAGGCTCCTTGCTGATATCATCTGCCTATTCAGCCATGCCGGTCATGGACGGGAAAAATGGAGTGCCGACACTTGCTCCGCTGCTGCAGGAGGTTACGCCGGCAGTGGTCAATATTTCAGTTCAGACACGTTCCGCCATCGAGGACAATCCGTTATTCCGCGATCCTTTTTTCCGGCGGTTTTTCAATATTCCCGACCAGGCGGAGCGCCCTGAACAGAGCGCGGGATCAGGCGTGATTGTCGACGCAGCTCACGGCTATGTAGTGACCAATTTTCATGTAATCAAGGATGCCCTGCGGGTAACGGTGACACTGAAAGACCGGCGTCAGTTTCAGGCAAAGCTGGTGGGAACGGATCCCGGCACCGATATCGCCTTGCTGAAAATCGATGCAAAAAAATTGCAGGCGCTGCGCCTTGGCAATTCCGATTTGCTCAATGTCGGCGATTTCGTCGTGGCAATCGGCAATCCGTTTGGCCTGGGGCAGACCGTGACGTCCGGCATCGTCAGCGCGCTGGGCAGAAGCGGGCTCGACATCGAAGGATACGAGGATTTCATCCAGACCGACGCATCCATCAATCCAGGAAACTCCGGCGGTGCACTGGTCAACCTCAAGGGTGAACTGGTCGGAATCAATAGCGCGATTATCGGACCTTCCGGCGCCAATGTCGGGATTGGTTTTGCGGTGCCCAGTGTCATGGTCAAGGCGGTAGTGGATCAGATCGTGCGCTTCGGCGAGGTGCGGCGCGGCAGGCTGGGGGCAAGCAGCGAGGACATTACGCATGACCTGGCGGCGTCCCTTGGACTTGCTTCCACTGCAGGCGCCATTGTCAGTACAGTCGATGCCAACTCGCCAGCGGAAAAGGCGGGCCTGAAGGCGGGAGATGTCATCATCGCGGTCAATGGAAAAAATATCAGGAGCTCTCTCGATTTGCGCAACAAGATAGGGCTGATGCCGATTGGAGAGACAGTGACTCTGGAACTGATAAGGAACGGCAAGCCTCTCACGACCAAGGTCAAGATTGCCAAGCCGCTGGACGTGCCAGGTACCGAGGCCGAAACGGTGCCTCAGCTTGCCGGCGCAACGGTAGCAAATTTCAAGGCCGAGTCGGCACGCGGGCCGGAGGGAGTCGTGGTAACAAAAGTCGAGGGTAATAGCCCGGCCTGGATGCATGGCCTTAGGCCCGGGGATATCATTGTCGGGGTCAACAGGAAAAAAGTGCGCTCGGTGCAGGAATTCCTTGCGGCCGTGCAGGCAAGCCAGGATTCGATCATACTCAGCCTGTTGCGCGGCGATTTCAGGCTGAGGATCATGATACGCTGACGTTTATCCTTCGACCGATCCATCTGCCGGGAATAGCGGATTAATTTCGCTATTGGGCCCGTCTTTACGGTCTCTCAGCGATCTCAGCCGTTTGCAGGTTTTTCATCCGGAGAGTTGTTCAGCTCTTCCTTTTCCAATCCTGTTTCCCTCGTTTCCTGGGTTATCCCCCAGGCGATGAGATGCGGGAACATGAAGGACTTTTATTCGCAGTATAATTCATGGCTTTAACGCGGAAAGCGGAAGTTCATGCAGGAAAAATACCACCCCCAGCAAATCGAGTCGGAAGCCCAGCAGTATTGGCGGTCAACCTCTGCCTTCAAGGCGGTGGAAATTTCCGGCAAAAAAAAATACTACTGCCTGTCCATGTTTCCCTATCCCTCCGGCAAGCTGCACATGGGACATGTGCGTAACTACACCATAGGCGATGTGTTGTCGCGCTACCATCGCATGCAGGGCAGCAACGTGCTGCAACCGATGGGTTGGGATGCTTTCGGGTTGCCCGCTGAAAATGCAGCGATGCAAAACAATGTTCCCCCGGCGAGATGGACCTACGACAACATCGCTTACATGCGGCAACAGCTGCAGAGCCTGGGTTTTGCCATCGACTGGAGCCGCGAGGTGACGACCTGCAGTCCCGAATATTACCGCTGGAACCAGTGGTTGTTTCTGCGAATGCTGGAAAAAGGACTGGCCTACAAGACTACCGGAACTGTCAATTGGGATCCGGTCGATCAGACTGTGCTTGCCAATGAACAGGTGATAGACGGCTGCGGCTGGCGCACCGGCGCACCTGTCGAAAAGCGCGAAATACCCATGTATTACATGAGGATTACCGGCTATGCCGACGAATTGCTCGAGGATCTGGACAGTCTGCCTGATTGGCCGGAGCGGGTCAAAACCATGCAGGCGAACTGGATTGGAAAGAGTTTTGGCGTGGATATCGTCTTTCCACCCGATATTCCATCGGGAATGCCGCAGCCATTGAAGGTATTCACCACCCGCGCCGACACCCTGCTCGGCGCGACCTACGTGGCGATAGCCGCCGAACACCCGGTTGCGCTCCATGCGGCTGAACATGACCCGGAGCTTGCGGAATTCCTGGATCAGTGCAGGCACGGAGCCGCCATGGAAGCGGAGATCGCCACTCAGGAAAAGAAGGGCATGGATACGGGCCTGCGCGCGACGCATCCGCTTACGGGGGAGAACCTTCCCGTTTGGGTCGCGAATTACGTGCTTATGGGCTACGGCGAGGGCGCAGTCATGGCAGTTCCTGCCCACGATGAGCGTGATTTTGAGTTTGCGGCGAAATACGGGCTGCCGGTCAAGCCCGTCATCAAGCCGCACGAAGGGGATCTTGCCATTCCCCTGCGGCAGGCCTACGTGGAACAGGGAGTTACTTTTGATTCGGGGAAATTCTCGGGCCTGGGATTCGATGCCGCGGTGGAAGCAATTGCGGCAGAGCTGGAAAAGAAGGGGCTGGGAGCGAAGCGCACGCACTACAGGTTGCGTGACTGGGGTATTTCCCGTCAGCGCTACTGGGGTTGTCCGATCCCCCTCATACATTGCGGTCGATGCGGAACAGTACCTGTGCCGGATGCGGATTTGCCGGTAGTGCTCCCCGAACACCTGGTGCCGGATGGTTCTGGCAATCCTTTGGCAAAAGAGCCGTCCTTTTACGAGTGCGCATGCCCCCGTTGCGGCGGCAGCGCGCGCCGGGAAACGGATACCATGGACACGTTCGTTGACTCCTCATGGTATTACACCCGTTTTGCCTGCGCAGATCAGGATAAATCCATGACGGACGGGCGCGTGGATTATTGGTTGCCGGTGGACCAGTATATCGGCGGCATCGAGCATGCGATATTGCACCTCCTCTATTCCCGCTTCTGGAGCAAAGTGATGCGCGACCTCGGCCTGGTAAAATTCGATGAACCATTCAGGAATCTGCTTACCCAAGGAATGGTGCTGAACGAAATCATGTTCCGGAAGACCGATAGCGGGCGTATTCACTATTTCAACCCGGCGGAGGTGGAGGTTCAAACCGATGAGCTAGGCAGGCGCAGCGGGGTAATTTTACGCACGGATGGCGAACCGGTTGAATTCGGCGGTATCGGCACCATGTCCAAATCCAAGAATAATGGCGTCGATCCGCAAAAACTGATCGAGCAGTATGGCGCCGATACTGCGCGCCTGTTCATGATGTTCGCGAGCCCTCCCGAGCAGACGCTGGAATGGGCGGATACGGGAGTCGATGGAGCGTTCCGTTTTTTAAAGCGCTTGTGGAAGCAGGTATACGAGCATATTCATGTTCAAGAGGAAGAAGGTAAAAAGAGGTCTGGCGATTTGGTGCAGCATGAAGAGAATGCTGCCGAGATCAAATCGTTGCGTTTCAGGCTGCATCAGACTATTGCCAAGGTCGGCGACGATCTGGGCAGGCGCCACACCTTCAATACCGCCATCGCGGCGGTGATGGAATTGATGAATGCGCTGGGCAAGTTGCGGAACACGGACCCGGAAGCGCGCCAGCTCATGCAGGAGGCCCTGGAAAACATCGTGTTACTGCTTTCGCCCATCGTTCCCCATGTTTGCCATGCATTGTGGCGCGAGTTGCGGCCAGGCACCGAGCTTCTGGACCAGCCGTGGCCCCGCGCAGACGATACGGCCCTGGTGCAGGATGAAATCGAGTTGATAGTCCAGGTCAATGGCAAACTGCGCGACAGGATAAGGGTTGCGCGGGACGCCGATCTGGCCGCCATCGAATGTCTGGCGTTTGAAAGTGATCAGGTGAAAAAATTTGTTGCTGGCGGAACGGTAAAAAAGGTTGTACTGGTGCCGGGCAGATTGGTTAATATCGTCGTATAAAGGTTCCTGGAGTAATGTTTAGCGTGAGATTCATGCCATGAAGAAAATCATCCTGGTGCTATTTTGCGGTTTGCTCGCCGCCTGCGGCTTTCAATTGCGTGGCACGGCTAACCTTCCCTTTCAGACGATCTATGTCTCTTTCCCGACGGGACACCCCATCGGCACTGACGTAATACGCTTCATCAAGGCGGGAACCAATACGCGCATCGTGGAGAAGCCCAAGGATGCGCAGGCCCTGCTGGAGATCATCAGCGTCGTAAACGACAAGCAGATCATGTCGGTTTCCGGAGGCGGCCGGGTGCGGGAGTTCGAATTGCGCTACCGCGTGTCGTTTCGCCTTCTCGATGCGAAAGGCACGGAGTTGATTCCTACCAACGAGATCGCCTTGCGGCGGATTCTTCCCTTTACCGATGCCCAGGTCGTGGCCAAAGAAGGAGAGGAGGCAATGCTTGTGCGGGAAATGCAGAATGATTCCGCATCACAAATAGTACGGCGGCTGGAGGCCGTCAAAGTGGCTTCGGATTGAATGTCGGGTTTGCTGCGAACAGGCTACCGATTCAAGGGTTGATGCGTGCCGGTGGCGGTGCGATGCATTGCGGTTGTAGTCTTCCTTATTGCCCTATTTCTTATGGGATCCCGTTTCCTGTCTTTCCGGACATCGCCGTGCAAGCAATCGGCGGAATGGGCCGCTGTTCCGCTCTCGCTACCTATCGCGTTCTGCGGCAGCGTTCCGTGCTATTTTCCGTGTGCAGGCTGATCAGCCTGTGACACGACGAGCACGACAAGCACACTATGCGTATCCATTCCGATGATCTTGCCCGGCATCTGCGAAAGCAGCTTGCTCCGCTTTATACAGTTTTTGGCGACGAACTGCTGCTGGCAATCGAGGCTGTCGACCTGATTCGTGCCGCAGCACGCCAGGCTGGCTATCTCGAGCGCGAGGTTTTCAATATCGACCATCGCTTCAACTGGACGGAACTGCAGTATCGCAGCAGCAGCCTGTCGCTGTTCGGTGCCCGGCGCGTGATGGACATACGCATTCCTTCCGGTAAGCCGGGGAGCCAGGGCAGCGAGGCCATACAGGAATATTGCCGCGCGCTGCCGATGGATACCGTTACTCTGGTCACGCTGCCCAAAATGGACAAGCAGAGCTCCGCGGCCAAGTGGTTCAGAGCGCTCGAGGAGGCGGGAGAGGCGGTGCCTATCGCTTCTGTCGAGCGCGGCCGGCTACCGGCATGGATCGGCCAGCGGCTCACCTTGCAGAAACAAGACGCGGGTCCGGATACCTTGCAATTTATCGCGGAGAAAGTGGAAGGAAATCTGCTTGCGGCCTATCAGGAAATACAGAAACTGGCATTGCTTTATCCCGAAGGCGCTTTGTCTTTCGACCAGGTGAAGCATGCCATACTGGATGTGGCGCGCTACGATGTATTCAAGTTATCCGGTGCGATGATGACGGGAGATATGGGCCGCTACACCCGCGTATTGGAGGGATTGCAGGGAGAAGGAGCGGCGCTGCCGCATATCGTCGGCACCCTTTCCACGAGCATCCGCTCGCTCATCGCGGTTCGCAAGGGAGCGGATTCGGGTCAGTCTGTCACGCAGATAATGAAGCAGGTCGGAGCCTGGGGAACCCAGCAGAAAGCGATGGAAGGCGCGGCGGCGCGCCTCAGCTTCAGGCAGTTGACGAATGCATTGGTGCATTTGGCAGAAATAGACAGGATCAGCAAGGGCGCTGCCAGGGGGGATGCCTGGGATGAGTTGTTGCAGTTGGGGTTACGCTTTTCCCCTGCTCGGCGGTAGAATGAAACGCGTTCACATTCCACATGAGTGGGAGCGGGCGTGCAGGCATAGTCGCATTGCCCGGCAGCGGCAATGCGAGGGGATCATAATCCTGAAATCCGCCCTGTAGCAAACTCACCCTATAGGTGAGCAGGTGAGCAGATGAACGCCGAGTGCTGCGGAAAGTCTTGTGCATCATGGCTCTAGACTGGAAATGAGCGGTCAACTGCCGGATTTGGGATAATTGTCGAATGGAGCGGGGTTATGGACGTGATAGATGTAAAAACCTATATGCAGTCGGTAGGGCGCGAAGCGCGCTGTGCCGCACGCACGATCGCCAGGGCTGAGACCGCGACAAAGAATCGCGCGCTTGCCCACATGGCCATTGCCATCAGACGCGATGAACAGTCTTTGCTGGATGCCAACGCCAGGGATGTGGAGCAGGCGAGAAGCCGGGGGCTGGAATCCGCGATGATAGATCGCCTGACGCTCACGCCCAGGAGCATTGCGGGAATGGCGGAGGGTCTGGCGCAAATAGCGGCGCTGGCGGACCCGGTTGGAGAAATCACCGATTTGAATTACCGGCCTTCGGGGATACAGGTTGGAAAAATGCGTGTCCCCTTGGGCGTAATTGGCATCATTTATGAAGCGCGTCCCAATGTCACGGCGGATGCCGCCGGGTTGTGCCTGAAATCGGGAAACGCGGCGATTCTTCGGGGCGGTTCTGAAGCCATGCACAGCAACCAGGCAATCGCGACATGCGTGAAAGAAGGATTGCGAGTGGCTGGATTGCCGGAAACCGGCATACAGGTGATCGAAACGACCGATCGCGCAGCAGTGGGCGAATTGATCACCATGCGGGAATTTGTCGATGTGATCGTTCCGCGCGGAGGCAAGGGCTTGATAGAACGGATCGCCAATGAAGCCCGCATTCCCGTCATCAAGCATCTGGACGGAGTGTGCCATGTTTATATCGACGAGGGCGCCGATGTGGCGAAGGCCGTACGCATTGCCGACAATGCCAAGACCCAGCGCTACGGCACCTGCAATACGATGGAGACCCTGCTGGTGCATGAGGGCATTGCGAGCGAGGTGTTGCCTCCGCTGTCCAGGATTTATCTCGACAAAGGGGTGGAGTTGCGCGGCGACAAGGCCACGCGCGCCATCCTTGCGCAGGCGAACGAGGCGACCGAAGAAGACTGGGGCATGGAATATCTGGCGCCGATCCTCAGCATTCGCATTGTAAGCGGATTGGATCAGGCCATGGACCATATCGCCGCATATGGCTCGCAGCATACCGATACAATTGTTACTGAGGATTACAGCCGCGCTCGCCGTTTCCTGCGCGAAGTGGATTCCAGTTCGGTAATGGTGAATGCTTCCACCCGTTTCGCCGATGGATTCGAGTATGGGCTCGGCGCGGAAATCGGCATCTCCACAGACAAGATCCACGCGCGAGGCCCGGTCGGATTGGAAGGATTGACCAGCCAGAAATTCATCGTATTGGGAGACGGGCACATACGAACTTGAACGAACTTGACGATGGGAGGGAGAAAACAGGGATCACTCCCGAAGTCTTCTCATTGACCTGCAGGTCATTCAAGCCTGCTCCCCAGAAAATCCGACTGTTTCCGGCGCTTGGGCTAGCAGGAACGGGAAGGAGCGGGCAGGAGTGACAAAGGCCCGGCGCGCAGTCATTCGGTTCCTTTCATCCTGAATCCGGCAGCCTTTGTGGATCATGGTTCCAAACTAAGAAAGCGGTCAACTACCGGATTTAGGTTCATATTCATGACTTCTTTTTCTTCGCCCGAAACCGGCAATGCAAGCTCCCTATCCGCAGGATTAGGCGAATTTTTTGCGCAAGGAATCGAAGCGGCCGATCTGCCTGCGTTATTCCCGCTTCTCCGGGCGCGCGAGGCTCTCAACGCGCTCATCACGTTATTCCGGGGCGGCGAGGATGAAGTCCTGGTGCGTCTCATGGTGCTGCGGGAAATTGGAACACGAGCTGACGCGCCATGCTGGAGCCCACAGGAATTGCAGGCTCATTTTGGCTATCTCGATCCGGTGAAGCTCGATACCGTGCTCAAGCGCCTGCGCGAAAATGATTTGCTGGTCTGGGACCCGGAACAGCGCATCTACCAATTGAGTTCCATCGGCCGCCTCACTCTTTCGGCGTTGGCGACCTTGTTGAATTTCGCTGGAGAAAGCGATGCGGAACTTGGTTACATTACGGCCCAGGTGGCCGCGGGACAGGCAATCGGGAGAGTGTCGGCCGAAACGTTGCAGCACTTGCTCGGCAGGCTGAATGAATTGCAAAATGAATTCGATCAGGCCGTATTGGCGGGTTCCGAATTCCGGTTGCGGCGCTCCCAGGCGAAACTGGCCTCGGTGTGGCATTGGGTGGAAAAAGGTACCGAGATCATCCGTACCATGACGGGCGATGGCGATCTGGATACCGCTACTTATCGCGTCGCCCAATCCGTCGGCCAGGCACAGAGCCGCATGTTGCGCATGACCGGCGTCTTTCAGCGCGCGCTCAGCAGTCTCGAGCGGCAACGGGTGCATCTGGGACAAAGTGGCCTTTCCTCCTCGGATATCATGGCCTGGCTGCGCAATCAGCCGCAGGAGCAACTGGCTTCTGTTGCCGACCTTGCCTTATTCGCCTACCCGCAGCCCGTGTTTATTACCCCCCACGAAATGCTGGATACAGCGGAGTATGAGCTGATCGAGCGTGAGCGTGAAAAAGCCGCCCTCGCGGTCCTGCCGCCCCCCAATGCTGCTCCCGAAACGGCTCGTATCGAGGCCGAACGGTTGCTATTGCTGGAACAGTTTCTAGGAAATATGAATAGCATCGAAACCGAAGCAGACCTCGAAGATGTCGTGATAGGCGGCGCCTATCCCCAGGCAGCCTACCGCATGTCGCTGCTGGCCATGCTTAACGATATCGATGGCGGCCTCCTGACTGGTTCCATGGCGGAATTGGCGGCTGCGCCGTTCAAACTGAAGGTATCGCCCGACACACGCAAGATTCAGCGTGATGGTGTCGAGGAAATCAGCGTGGGAATGCTGGAGCGCACCCGGTCTTCGTAACAGAAATTGCCAAGCCCATGAATATGGAAATCCAGACTCTGATTGCGCGCTTGCTGGCGCATCGCTATGTCGAGCGCGAGGATAGCCTTGCCCGGCGTGCGTTGACTGACGAAGCATTCCGGGCCGAGCTCGACTTGCGGCTAGCCGCCTGCGGGCTGCATCTGCTGGAAAATCCTTATGCCGGCCATATTGCCGTGGGCCTTCAGCGCGAGATGGAAGACCCGGTATTCGGCCGGCAGGATAACTGGCTGAGTAACAATATGGGCCTGCAACGCGATGGCGTGGCGCTGCTGGTGGTATTGTGGGCGCTCATCATCTTGCCGAAGCGCGAGCGTCAGGTCGCCCGGCATGATAAGGAAGCGATGGATCAGGGTGACATGTTTGCTGCGGAGAAGCCTCTGCCGCGCGGCGAAGGGGTTTCCGCCGGTGTGGCTGAACGCACGCTGCTGGCCGATTTTGCTCCCAAACTGGGCGGCAAGATGCGGGTCAATGTGAATTTGGGAATACTCTCCCGGCTGGGTTTCATCCAGCGCCGCAACAAGATGATTTACGAGGGGCCGGCACTCGATTTGCTGATGGAATATCCGGTTCTGGAATCGCGCATTATCGATGGAGCGCTTTCGGACATGCTGTTCAATCGAGGCTACCCGGACAAAATGGCGCCAGCGGACGACAGTATCGTGAACGCTGCTGATCCCGAATCCGGCGAAGAAGGACAACGGTTGATGGATGCCTGATGTTTCATATCAAATCCCTTGAACTCGTCCATTGGGACTACTGGCAGCGCTTCATGCTGCCGCTGGATGCCCAGATCGTTACCATCGTCGGGCCCAACGGCTCGGGCAAGACCACGCTCCTCGATGCCCTGAGAACGCTGCTTGCGCTGAAATGCTCCGGCAAACGCGAGTACAAGCGCTACGTTCGCCGTTCCAGCGAGGTTTTCGCCTGGCTGCGCGCGGTAGTGGACAACCGACGAATGGATAATCGGCGCCATCCTTTTTTTCCGTTGCTGGACGATGAAGTAACCCTGGCCTGCCGTATCCGTAAGCAGGGAGGCGAGTGGCAGCGTCAATACTTGATTGTTCCGGGCAACGTAACCATCGAAAATCTCGAATCTTCCAGCGATTGGCTGGGAGTCATCGAATACCAGCGGCGCATGGATAGCGCCGGCCTCACGAAGGCCATGGCAGAAGTGCTATCGCTGGAACAGGGTGATACCGACAAGCTTTGCGAATATTCTCCGAAGGCTTTGCTGGACTTGGTTTTTCAGGTATTCGGCGATAAGCAGGTATTGGATGCCTATCTCGAAGCCAAGGGGCAGCAGCGCGAAATCGAACGTGAATTGCAGGAGATGAGCAATAACCTGGAAGCGCTCGATAACAAAGTTGAGAAAATGACTTTCAAGGTCAACAACTTTATCCAGTGGCGTGGCCTGAAGGAGGAGCAGGCCAGACTGCAGAGCGAGGTTCTGCCGCGCTTGCAGGTGCTCGATCTGAAGGAATCCATCAATGGGGCACGCAGCCAGATCCAGGGAAACAGGCGGCTGTCGCGTGAGAAGCAACGGCTGCTGGCCGCAGAAGACGCTGCCCTTGCCGCCCTCGGCGTTGTATTGCGAGCGGCGAAAGAACGGGAGGAGGCGCTGCAACTGGCGGAAAGATGTGCCATGGAGGATTTTCATGCGGCACGGGAGGCGGTGATCAAAACCGCCGCCTTGCTGGAGCAGCGCGATCACCTCGTTTCGTTGAGCCGGGCAGGGCACGGTGAAGATTTGGCTGCCCTGGCTGAAGCATTGGGTTGCGAGCGCCAGCGTCTGGCCTCATTGCAGAACGAATTGTCGGCAGCCCGTACTCGTCTGGATGAGCTCAATGTCCTTGTGGACGCGCTCAAAAGCGGTAAGCAGGTTCCGCCCGAATATGTGAGGGAGTTCCGAGGCGCATTGAACCGGGAGGGGATCCCCCATCGCATGTTGACCGAAATCGTCGAGGTCATCGATCCGGTTTGGCAAGCGGCGGTGGAAGCGCTGCTTGCGCCTTATCGCCAGCTGATTCTGCTGGAGAACGAAGCGGATCGGGTCGGGGCGTGGCGCATTGGTGAAAAACTGCGCTACCGGCATTTTGTGGCAGCCGGCCGGGTGGCCTCTTCCGTTCCCCAGTCCGGTTCGTTGCTTGAGATCGTGCGGTTCACGGCCGATGCTCCCGGCTGGCTGATTCAGCTATTGAATCAGGTGCAGCGTGTCCAGGACACGCAAGCAGGCGCCGAATTCCCGGCAGTACAAAACTGGATCACTCGCGCCGGTTATCATCGAGAGCGGCGCGGCGGACGTTTTATCGGCGTTGACTCCACCGATTATCATTTTGGCGAGGGGGGCAGAAAAAGCCGGCTGGACGCCTGGACGGGGGAAACGAAGATGTTATCCGTTCAAATCGGGAAATTGACTGGAGAAGAGGCGGATTTGCGTGGCGGCATTGCCCGGAAACAGGCGCAGCTCGACGGCTTCGATGCTGCGCAGATGCTGGCGCTGCGGGCTGACGAATTTTCGCGTGCAGCAGATCTTGCCGGTGCATTGAGAGAAACGGCCCAGCGAGCGGCCGGTGAAATGGCGGCTGCCTCGGGGAAGAGAGCGGAGGCGGTGGAATCACGCCACCAGATCGAAATAAAACTGGAAACTACCCGTATTACGCATGCTCGGCTGGCGCAGGAAACTGCGGTGCTGATACCCCAACTGCAAAACCAGCGTATCGAAAACGTCAAGCGTATCCAGCGGTTGCGCCATGACCGCAAAGGCATGCCGCTCGCCTGGTATGTTCCTGCCGCGCTACTCAAGTTACGCGAAGAGTTCGCTTCGGCGGAAGCAGTAAAACTGCATCTGCGCCAACTGGAAAACCGCCTGGATAACGAGGATTGGCAAACCGACGAAAGCATCATCGCGTTGCGTGATAAATTGCGAAGGGATTTGGAGGAAATGCAGGCGGACGTATCGAGGCGTCGTGCCGCGAATGAGCGTGCGCAGAGTCTTACCCACGAAGCCCGCGATGCCTATATCAACCGGCTTCGCGCCACGATCCGGCGTTACGGAAAAAATATCAGGGAGCTGGGTCAGCTTGCGGGAATCGAGGTGCAATGCGAGCCACCGCATCTGGAAAATGACGACCTGGTGCTGGCGCAGGCGGGATTGGCGGTGCATTTCAATTTCGATCAGAAGGGGCTGACCGGATTGAATGATGGCGAAGCTTCCGGCGGCCAGCAGGTAATGAAATCGCTTATTTTGCTGGTCGGACTGATGATGGATGAAAGCCAGCCCGGCGGGTTCGTATTCATTGACGAACCTTTTGCGCATCTCGACATCTTCAATATCGATCGCGTCGGCAGTTTCCTCAAGGCCACGCGCGCTCAATACCTGATTACCACGCCCATTACCCATAATGTGAATGTCTATGATCCCGCGGAACTGACGCTGGTTACTTACAAGAAACGTCCGGGAGAGCCTTGGGCGCCTCCCCTTGCACAGGTCAGCCGGCAGAAGGTGCTGCATGCATGAGCTGGAAACCTGGGGGGGACCGGACGCGCTCGGGGTCCGTATCCGTAATCTCGACGTGGGAGCCAAAAGCACGCTGCGTGGAAAGCGCCTGCGTCGAGCCTTCCCCGGCGCGGCATTTCCCGGCGCGGCGCGCACTATTGGCAGTTGGCCGATGGAGTGGCGGGAGCTGCTCATTGAGTGGCTAAAGGCATCATCTCCAAAACGCAAATGGGACACCCTGTTGGTAGCGGCGGGAAGCCGTCGCGTGCATCTTGCGGATGAACTGCTGGACGCGCTGCTGCGCAGTGGCTGGGTGGAGGTGGAGGAACGGTGGCAATCCGGGCGTTGGCTGCCGGTATGGGTGAATTTTCTTGAATCTTCTGCATTACGGCATCAATTGGGGTTGCCGGACAAGGATACGCTGGACCGGTTGTTTCGCACCGAAGTGCTGCATCCCCTCAAGGACTTTCGCCTTGCGAACGCGCAGCAAAGCCTGCATGCGTCTCCCCCGCAATCGGCATTGCGCCGGCTGGCGCTACTGCGCGCGCTTGATGATTGGCTGGCTGGCGAGCGCTGCGGTACTCGCCGCGATTTTTCCCTGTTTGCGCGTGGCGCCACCAAAGCGGTCTCCAGCGCCGAGTGGGATTGGCTGGAGCGCCATCTGAACCTGGTCGAGCTGGGGATCGAGAAGCATACCCCGGCGATCTGGATACGGGGACCGGTCATATTGTTGCGCGGGGATCTCGGCCTCGATGTCGGGTTGGTCGATGACTGCATTGCGCTGACGCCGGATACGCTGCGCAATCTGACCAGCATTAAAGGGCATATCGGCTACTGGCGAATACTCGAAAACCGTACCAGTTTTGAGCGCGTCGCCCGCAGCCATGGGGACAGGGATTTTGTGGTGTGGCTGCCGGGCTTTGCGCCTTTATGGTGGCAACAAGGTGTCGCGCAGCTCCTGGCATTGTGCCCGGCACCTGCGCTGCTTGCTTGCGATCCTGATCCTGCGGGAATCGAAATCGCATTGCAGACGGCCGGAATCTGGGAAGCAGCAGGGTTATCCTGGGAGCCCTGGGGCATGGATGTGGAAACCTTGTCCAATCTGCCCTGCTGTCTGTCATTGAGCGAGGACGACAAGGAACAGTTGCAGCGCTTGCTAAGGCGGCCGCTGCCAGCCGGTTTGCGTACGCTGGCCGACTGGATGCTCGTCCATGATAAAAAAGGCGAGCAGGAAGGGGCGATATAATCGGGAAGCATGGATAAATTTACTGAATTTACTGAAAGAGATCATGAATAATCTGGTGGAGATACGTATCCCCGATGTTGGCGATTTCAAGGATATTCCTGTCATCGAACTCCTGGTAAAACCGGGAGATATGGTCGAGAAGGAAACATCACTCATTACGCTGGAAACCGACAAGGCGACGATGGAGATTCCTTCGCCTCAAGCTGGGGTGGTAAATAAAATCCACGTCAAGATAGGCGACAAGGTCTCTCAAGGTTCTCTGATATTGACCCTGGAAGCAGAGGCGCCGCCGGTAGAGGACGCAGCACAGGCAACTCGATCTGCTGGAGCCACCGTAGCTGAAGAGTTGGCCGAGCCGGTCAAAAGATCTGTTTCTGCTGCGCCAGAAAGCGATTCGGTGCAGGAACCGGGTGGTTCGGCCACCGCCACATCGTCCTCGACATCGGCTTTTGTGCCGAGCGGTGATATCCACGCGGAGGTGGTGGTGCTGGGTGCCGGTCCGGGCGGCTACACGGCGGCATTTCGTGCTGCCGACCTAGGCAAAAAAGTGGTATTGATCGAGCGCTATCCTACGCTCGGCGGCGTATGCCTGAATGTCGGATGCATTCCCTCCAAGGCTTTGCTGCATATCGCCAAGGTCATCACCGATGCGGAGGAGGCTGGGCGCCAGGGTATCGGTTTTGCCAAGCCCGGCATAGAGCTGGACAGGCTGCGAAGCTGGAAGGAATCCGTCGTAGGTAAACTTACCAAGGGCCTGGGGGTTCTGGCGAAACAGCGCAAGGTGACGGTAGTGCAGGGGAAAGGCCGGTTCAGCTCGCCCCATATGATCGAGGTGGAAACCTCGACCGGCCCGAAAACGGTATCGTTCGAACACTGCATCATTGCCGCGGGTTCGAGCGCGGCGCGCATACCAGGTTTTCCCTACGGCGATCCTCGCCTCATGGATTCGACCGGCGCATTGAAACTGGAGGATATTCCGAAGCGGATGCTCATCATTGGCGGGGGCATCATCGGCCTGGAAATGGCCACGGTATACGATGCGCTCGGCAGCAGGGTGAGCGTGGTGGAATGGATGGATCAACTGATTCCCGGTGCGGACCCGGATCTCATCAAACCGTTGCATCGGCGCATACAGAAACACTACGAGGCCATTTATCTCAGGACCAGGGTTACCGGCATCGAGGTTTCCGGCAGTGGCCTGAAAGTGGCCTTCGAGAGTGCTTCGGATGCGCCGGCACCCGAGCCGCAGGTATACGACCGCATCCTGGTCGCTGTGGGCCGCAAGCCGAACGGACGCGATCTTGGGGCGGATAAGGCGGGCGTCAATGTCGATCCACGCGGATTCATCCCGGTGGATAAGCAGTTGCGCACCAATATCCCGCATATTTTTGCCATAGGGGATATTTGCGGCGAACCCATGCTGGCCCACAAGGCTTCCCATGAAGGCAAGCTTGCCGCTGAAATAATCGCGGGCGGGAAAGAAGCCCAGTCGGCCAGGTTCGATGCCCGCGCCATTCCTTCCGTCGCTTATACCGATCCCGAAATTGCCTGGATGGGCTTGACAGAAACGGAAGCCGGCAAGCAGGGAATCGAATTCGAAAAGGCGGTGTTCCCCTGGGCCGCAAGCGGCCGCGCAATCGCAATGGCGCGCGACGAAGGCATGACGAAGCTGCTGCTGGACAAGAAAACGCGGCGCATCCTTGGGGCGGGCGTGGTTGGCGTCAATGCGGGCGAGCTGATTGCCGAAACCGTGCTGGGACTGGAAATGGGTGCGGACATGGAAGATATCGGCCTCACCATCCATCCCCACCCGACGCTATCCGAAACGGTCTTCTTTGCTGCCGAAATCGCGGAGGGGACAATTACCGATCTTTATATGCCGAGGAAGTAAGATAAGGATATTCGGCATGACGCTTATTACTTTCTCGTTGCTGTGTTGGCTTAGCTAAATACATTGTAGGTTTTTTAATCGTGAATCCTTTTTACATATATGCATTGAAAGATCCTCGCATGTCTCGTGCAAAGCCTTTCTATATAGGAAAGGGCACGGGAAGCCGTGCTTGGGAGCACACCCTAAGAGTTGATTCAACTCGTAAAGGAATGCGAATTGCGGAAATTCAGGCTCAGGGATTAGATATTATTACCACTATTCTTGCGGATGAATTAACCGAGGCTCAAGCTCTCAAACTCGAAGCAGAGCTGATTGCATCTTTTGGTACAGAAGATACTGGTGGGTTACTTACAAATTCCGTTATTCCATCTGGTAGTAAGCTAAAGGTGCGGTCTGAACTAACTATACCAACAGGAGTTGTTGAAAAGGCACAAATTGGGTTGGAGCTTCTGAAAACCGCTGTTTTAGAGTTTGCCCAAGCCAATCCCACTGGTGTTATGAATGCTGATGTATCTAAATCTCTTGGTTTGCAAAGCGATTATGCTGGAGGATCAAAAGACTATTTGGCATGGAGCATTCTAGGTTTGCTTATGCGTGAAGGCAAGGTGATCCGTGGCGACGAGCGTAAGCATCGGGCCATCATTCGGTAACCCACAAAGAACACTTAACTCACGAATACTTGATATGATTAGATTTCACATTTTTGTTCTAGCCAGCATCGTGTTTTCTTTATATCGTTGATACAGCTCCAGCACTTTGGGCACGTAAGTCCTGGTTTCTGCATAGGGCGGGATTTGATAACCATGCTTGACGACGCTATTCTCCCCGGCGTTGTAGCCAGCCAGCGCCAGGCTTAGATTCCCATTAAACATTCTCAGCAGGTCGCGCAGGTAACGCGCGCCGCCGTGAAGATTCTGTACCGGATCCAACCGGTCCGTCACACCGTAGCGCTGCGCGGTTTCCGGCATGAGTTGCATCAAGCCAGCCGCCCCTTTTTTCGAAACCGCCAATGCGTCATAGGCTGATTCCGTAGATACGATTGCGTGGATCAGCGCGCTTTCAAGGGCATAAGCATCGGCGATCGCTTTGATGGCGGCCTCGTACCGGGCCTTGGCCGGTGATCCGGCTCGCCTGGCGCTTCGTCCGGCACCGGTCTTGTCGTCCACGGCACGATCGGGACCGGCAAATGGAATATAACGTTTATCTGTAGGCACATTGGAAAAGTGCATTACGCCTTCGCTGTCGGTGAACCAGTAGATTTCGGCGAAGGCTGGCTGCGGCGCAACGCACGCCAGCAAGGCTGACAGGATAAGAGCCTGCAGGATGGATTTTTTGCTCATGCCTTCAAGAACACATCGCGATTATTCTTCATTGTGAGGCCAATCTTGACTTATGCAGCATTTTGAATCGAAGAGAGTCCGGTATGGTTGTTTATGTATCCCGGAAGGACTGGGACATCAGGATCAACCAGATACCATACTTTCTTTACATTTCATCGTGATGATGTGGTTCGGCTCCCTCGCTGTCATGCTTGTGCCCGCTGCTGCTGGCGACGAGTCCCTCGTAGGCAGCAGGAGTGAGTTCCGGAAGCTTGCGCAAGAAGGCGACGATATTCCAGATGTGTTCATCGTTCATGCTCTTGCCCCAGGCTGGCATGCCGCTCATCTTGATGCCATGCTTGACTATCCAGAAAGCCTTGCTCGAATCGAGCATATCGAATTCGCGCCATTGCGGCGGCTTGGGATACAGGCCCAGGCGCAACTCGGATTCTTCCATGCCGGGCCGCAGGTGACAAGCAGTGCACATCGCGTCGTAGTTCCCGGCGCCCAGCCTGACGTGGGTCTCGTTGCTCAAATCGGGTGGTGGCGCCAGCGTGCCGGAACGCACCTCGACCGAGCGATCGCGTACCATGTTGAGGATCTTGAAGGTCGCAGGCCAGTGCGGCTCATCAGCGGCAATATTGAACGCACCGGAATAGATGAACACGGCGAGTCCGGAGATACCGATTCCTATGGCAATAATCAATCTCTTGAGCGTCTTCATAAATATCCTTAAATATTCAGAGGAGATGTGAAGAGAATGATCCTGAATCCGCCCTGCAGCGAACTCATCATACAGGTGAACGCCGAGTACCGTGGATAGTTTTTGTGGATCATCACTCCAAACTGGAAATGAGTGGTCAACTGCCGGATGCAGGATGATAGTGCCATTTCTCGTTCGGTTCGGGTAAAAACGGAAATCGGGAATTTATTTTAGCGGTGCTGGAGGAACGGCGCTGGCCTCGTGCTGGGGATATGGAATCAAAATGTGGCTTCCCCATGGATACGAAAGCCACCGATAGGGCGATAGTATTACTACAATCTCATGGCCGGGTGCCCGCATATTCCGTAACTGCAACGAATTGCGCTACCGACAGGTTCTCCGCCCGTGCCATCGGGTCGATTTCGAGCTTCTGATAATCGTCCGGCTTGAGATAATTTCGCAACGTGTTGCGCAAGGTCTTGCGCCGTTGAGAAAATGCAGCGGAGACAATATCCGCGAACGCCTTTTCCCTGTCCGGTGCGATAGCGGCTGGCCGTAGCGGGATCATCCGGATCACGGCGGACTCGACCTTTGGAATGGGATGGAAACTTTCCGGCGGCACAACGAAAAGCTGTTCCATTTCAAAGCGGCATTGCAGCATGACCGAAAGCCGGCCGTAATCGGAAGTTGAGGGAGCGGCTATCATGCGATCGACGACCTCCTTTTGCAGCATGAAGTGCATATCCCGGATGCTGTCCGCGAATTGACCTAAATGAAACAGCAGGGGAGTGGAGATATTGTAGGGGAGGTTGCCGGCCACACGAAGATTCTGGCCGAGAGAGGCAAAATCGAATTCCAGCGCATCGCCCATATGTATGGACAGCTTATCCGCAGGGAACTGGCGCTGCAGGCGTTCGACGATATCACGGTCGATTTCCACCACGTGCAGATGATCGAGCGATCGTAGCAGCGGCCGGGTCAGCGCGCCCAGCCCGGGGCCAATTTCCACCAGGAGGTCGCCATTATTGGGATGGATCGCGGTAATGATTCCCGTTATGGCGGCTGGATCGATGAGAAAGTTCTGGCCGAAACGCTTGCGGGGAACGTGCTGCATTAACCGCTGCTGCATTTTACGCCCCGGATCATGATTGGAAGCAACTCAGGCTACCGGTTTTCGAGTTGCAGCCAGATCCGACGCCATCCTGATTGCCGCCACCAGGCTTCCAGGGTCGGCTTTGCCCGTCCCCGCCAGTTCCAGTGCCGTGCCATGATCCACCGACGTACGGATGAAGGGCAAGCCGAGAGTGATATTCACTCCGGCGCCGAAGCTCGCATATTTCAGCACTGGCAATCCCTGATCGTGATACATGGCGAATATGCAATCATAATTCCTTATCCTGTCGGGATGGAACAGGGTATCGGCCGGCAGCGGACCAAGCAGATTCATGCCCGCGGCACGCAGCTTTTCCAGGGAGGGAATAATGACGTCTATTTCCTCTCTTCCAAGATGGCCTGACTCTCCGGCATGAGGATTCAATCCCGCCACTGCGATGCACGGAACGGGAATGGCGAAGCGTCTCACCAGGTCATGCTGGATGATGTGCAGTTTTTTTTCCAGCATTTCCCCCGTGATGGCAGCGGCAACATCTTTCAATGCCAGATGCGTGGTCGCAAGCGCTACCCGCATCCCGCCTCCCACGAGCATCATGACCACGGAACTGTGGGCAAGCTCGGACAGGTATTCGGTATGCCCGGTGAAAGCGATGCCTGCATCATTGATGATGCCTTTATGAACCGGCGCAGTGACCAGCGCATCAAATTCGCTGGCATTGCAACCTTCTATCGCCCGCTGCAGAGTCTTTAGAACATAGCCCGAATTCGCGGGGTCAAGTGTGCCAGGAATGGCTGGCCGGGTAAGGGGCATATGCAACACCTGCAGGCTGCCCGCTTTGTGCGGCGCTCCCTCGATGCCATGGCTCGGGGTTATTTCCAGCGGAAGCCGCAACAAGTGAGCGCGTTCCTGCAACAGGCCGCGGTCAGCGATGACGACCAGCCGGCACGGCAGGTCAAGCTGCGCAATTTGCACGCACAAGTCCGGACCGATCCCCGCGGGCTCCCCGGCCGTGAGAACGAGTGTCATGGGGCGGGGGAGTGCGAGTTCAGGAGGCGTCACTGACCGATAGAGAGAGATTTTAAAGATATTTCTGTTGCAGACTAGGGTCTGTTCACAGTAGTTGATTTATGTTTACATGTGGAATTTGCGTGTGAGCAATGGATCGGGACATGTTGAGCGATGCGCAGTGGGCGCGGATTTCGGGGCTATTGCCGGGCAAGCCAACC